>Ga0155721_113_pt4 | contig 58795 bp, 53 predicted proteins | sample RifCSPlowO2_01_FD_107377 | JGI IMG/M metagenome (GOLD analysis project Ga0155721, IMG submission 107377) | Candidatus Gottesmanbacteria bacterium RIFCSPLOWO2_01_FULL_39_12b
GGATGGGTCCGGCAATATAACTGACGAGCAAAGATATACCTATGAATCCTGGACCGGCTCGACATTTACATTGTTGAGCGGCACTACTACATCCTATGCCTACGATACTACCGATACGGTCTATGTACCATATATAGATGAACAGGCCACCGGCACTTCTGTTTCCAAAAGCGTAATTTACGTATCGGATAGAGATGTTGTTCTTAGGGTCAGGAAAAAAGGTATCATTCCCTTTGAACAAAAAGGTAAACAAATTACCAGTGCTGGATTTTCCGCCACCGCCACCAGAACCGAAGACTCCGTCGTAGTCTAACAGCCTGACACCTGGAAGGTGAACAGAAGCGACACCTTCTAAAATCTTGGCTTTCGACGATCATAAATTTCAGCTTGACAGAAGCTCCGGTACAGGACACAATAGAAGATAAAAGCAAGATATGTAAAACTATGATCAGTAAAGATTTCAAAATAGATTTTGTTGAAAAACGAATTTACCATAATCCAAAAGGGAGCAAGAAAATTTATACGGTTAACGAACTTTACTCTTTCCTGCAAGACGCGTTCGATGAGCCGGATAATATGGACGATGATATCCCCATACTGGCTAAGTCAAAAACTGAATTCCTTCTCATCAACGGCTGGGTAATGGGCGAAGACGTTATTCCCTATCTTACCCAAGGAGAAATATCAATCATGACAAAGATGCCAGCCAAGAAAACTCTGACACCTGGAAGGTGAAAAGGTATTGACACCTCCTAATTTTCGTGCTACCGTCAAATCATGGCCTACCACCAAACCATTTTTGCCAATCAGCAAATCTACCATATCTTCAACCGGGGCGTTGAGAAGAGAACTACTTTCTTAGACAAAAGAGACTATCGACGATTTTTAGACAGCATGGATTATTACAGGATAAAAAACCCTACACGATTCTCTTTTAAAAAAAGATCAACTCTTATTGAAAATGTCACGATTGATACTCCCCTTGTTGAAATTCTTTCATTCTGTCTTATGCCAAACCATTTTCACTTGCTACTTAGACAAATTGAAGAAAAAGGAATAACAAATTTTATCAGCAAGCTTAGCAACAGTTACACCAGATATTTTAACGTGCGCCATAAACGGGTTGGCCCGCTTTTCCAGGGAACTTTTAAAGCGGTAAGAGTTGAGGATGACGAACAGCTCCTCCATGTTTCCCGATATATTCATCTAAATCCATATGTGGGATATCTTACTAAGAATCTTCGAACGTATCCGCATTCTTCTTATCGGGAGTTTTTGGGGATGGAAAAAGGATTTTGTCAAAAGAAAACCATCCTTGACTTTTTTGAATCACCAACGCATTATGAAACATTTGTTTTAAATCAAGCAGATTATGCAAAATCTCTTAAGGATGCAGGGAAACTCTTGCTTGACGTAGTAGATGATGGTGCCAAGGTGTCTCCTCGTATCACCTGGAAGGTGTAGCTTTATAACTAATATTTTAGCCTTGGGGGTAAAAAGTGGTTTTCCAATTGATATCTTGACAAGATAGAAAAATTTATACTACATTATATATATGGCGCAAAGATGGTATCTTAAAACCGATGTTGGACGATTGAAAAAGGGCGCTATTAGCCACGCTCAATTTATGAAGCTAGGGAGACACGACAGGGAAAATAACACCATGCCTTTAAGCTGGGCGCTGGCTGACGGACTTGTAGAAGCAGATGCATCAGAAGCAGATACTATTGACAAGCTAACCATATACGCACCCGGTGAAATGCCGAAATCAGTAGCCGCAGAGGACCAAAACAATAATCCCCCAGAAAACCCTCCGAAAAAGAAAAGGTTTCTCGTAAATAAACTTGGCGAAATTATTCGCGCCAAAGAAACAAAGAAATAAATAGTTAGGAATTTATTATTATGCCGATTGCAGACGACTGGACAGTTGATTATATTGATAAAAAAGTATCCCACGTCCAATTTAAGGACGAAATTACCGGCTCCGACTCCTCTGTCGCCGAAGTCTCTACCGTAAAATGTGTTGCTGTGTCGGGAAATATTTCCGCCGCTGATTACTTCTTTCTTTACTCTGCAACCGATGCTACTAAATATCATGTCTGGTATAAGGTTGGCGGCTCCGGTACGGATCCGGCTCCTGCGGGAAGCACTGCGGTTCTGGTAACCGTAGGCGGTACCGATACAGATGCCCAAGTTGCAACCGCTACCCAAACAGCAATTGATGCCCTAGCCGATTTTACCGCTGCTGTTAACACCGACACCATTACCGTTACTATTACCAATGTTGACAAAGGTTCAACAACCGATGTTGCCAACGGTGTGGGGCTGACCGAATTTGCCTATAATAAAGAAGTTGCAACCGTGCTGTGTGTCGGACAAACAGGTAATATCGCAAGCGCGGGTGCAGGGGATTATATCACCCTCTATTCTGCAAGCAACACGACAAAATACCATGTCTGGTATTTTGTCACAGGAGGAAGCAATACCGATCCGGCGCCGGCGGGAAGCACAGGGGTTCAGGTTACTATCGCTTCAGCCGCTGCAGATACTGCTGTTGCTTCTGCTACGGCAACTGCAATAGACAATCTGACCGATTTTGTCGCAACGGTCTCAACCGCTACGGTCACTATTACCAATGCCACGGCAGGACCAAGTACTAATGTTGCCAATGGTGTTGGACTTACTGAATTTACCTACACAACTATTACCAATCCTGTCAAGGGAATCGGAAAGACTGTCTGGTCGGTTAACGCCCTCTACTCTTTCCTCCAAGACCAATTTGACGAACTTGGAAATATGGACGACAAAGTCCCAATGGATGCCCAGACACCTACCGAGTACCGTTTTATCAATAATTGGTTTATTGATGAGGTAAGTATCAAATATCTAAAAGGCGGCGCTATTAAGACAAGCGGTTGGACAACAGGACAGATTGTTCAGCAAATTCTCGACGGAAGCTCTCCTACCTACACAAACGTTGTTTCCGGCGATATTGGTTTAATCGTCACAGAAGCTGGCACCGGCGATACAGGAAATCTACTCTTTGCCGATAATGCCAGACAACGCTGGTGGATAAGACCGGATGTTCCCGGAACAGGCGGGGACGAATTTGACTCTGCAGGCGCTGGTTACTCAATCGGAAGCGGTACTGGTGCAGGCAGTTCTACTGCCGCTGCATTAACAGGCGAAAATACCTGGGCCAACATGTTTACCCTGGGTACTATTGAAACTAACACCGCAATTTATGTCGTGCAAGACACCGCAAAAGTTTCGGCCTGGTGGCCCACCGGACAAATTGACGTCCTGCTCCGGGTCCTGGAAGCAGGCTCAACGGTAGGCGCAAACGGCGGAGACATCCGTGACATTTTTATCGGCGCCCGTGAATATAGCAAGCTATTCGACCATTTTATCTCAAACGACATTACCGGCGGAAGAAACCCTGTACCTTTGGCTACTGCGGCCGATCTTAACAATACCACCGGTCAATACACCATTGCCCTTACCTCTGCTGATATCACTTTTGCCGTTGGCGATCGCTTTATTGTCTCCGGCACTCCCGCCAAAGAAGGCACCGTTACCGCCTTCACCGGCTCGCCGGCCACCTCCATTGATTACTATCTTTCGGGCACATCGCTCACTCAATTTGCAGCTTCTGACGTCATCGTCAAAGTCGGTACCACTACTCCCGACTCAACTATTAATGGTTCTCCAACCGATCTCGTGGCCGACTACGGCACTACCACGCCTGTCATTCTTACCTTTGCCTACAGTACACAAAATTTAAATAATGGCGCAGGTGCAAAACCATATGACTGCTCCATTGATTTAGGCGGTAGGACTGTAAAACAAATGTACGAATGGGTCAAGTTTATTACCAGACGCGGCGCGGTCGCTACTCCTCAGCTTAAGACCGGTACAGGCACAATCGCTTCCCCTGCTTTTGCCAATATTAACGGTGAACAGTACATTAAATTACTGGCAGGAACTCTGGCTGTAGACGACTTTACTCCGGTAAAAGCATCTCCCTTTGGTACCTTCGCCGGAGGCAAATTCTTCGGCGCTCAAGGCGTATGGATAACTAATTACGCAGCTGCCGACGCGCAAGCCTTCCAGCTGATTGATTCCAACGGCGCAACCCAAACACCGCCAAATACTGTCTCTGTAACTATATCCAATCTTCGAGTCAGCGATGTAACAGGAGTATTTGTCTTAACCGAAGAAGGCGGAATCATTAACAAAGCAAAGTATGTAATGACAACCCAAGCTGCTAGCCTTACTACGATTACCGTAAACGCAATTGATGCTGAGACACCGCAAGCTGGAGTTATCAGAGTAGTTGATTTCTCCGATCCCCTCAAAGCAGAACAGCAATACCAATATGCCTCATGGACAGGAGCTATTTTTACCCTTAACCGGTTCCCTACAGCGGGAAACTATACGGTAACCGGGGGTTCGGGCACTACAACTATTCTTACCGACACTGACGCAGCAGTCAATTTTGTCACTGGCAAAGTTAAACCGGGCGATATTGTCAGAAACGTTACGGACGGCTCTGTGGCAACCGTAGTAACTGTAGACTCAGCAAGTCAAATTACCACAACAGGATTAACAGGCGGCACAGACAATACCTTTACCAATACGGATACCTACAATATCACCACAGAGACTAACAGGGCTTATGAAGTAACCAACGACACCGCATACGCGCCTATTATAAACGCGACCGGCGTTTATTATTCTTCAACAGCCACCAATTTTAGCGCCGGTGAAGGAACAGACGCCCTCCCAGCCTCGATGGCCAATACTCTTATTAAAGGCGCAGGCGGAGATATTCCGGTCCTAGTACGTGTACGTAGAGGATCTTCCGGCGTATCCAATAAGATTTTGCCCTTTGAAATTGCGCAAACAGTTGGCCAAAGTGGTATGTCTCAGGCTGCTATCCGCACACTTGACTCTATCGTCACCTAATGAATACTCAGGATATACCGGATATTAAGGTAACCATCACCCACCACGACGTACAACCTCCAAACTACGATATTACTGCTCTGAAAAAAAATATAGAGGACTCAAAAAAACACGTCCGGATGCTTCAGGAAGAAATTGACAAACAGCGGGCAAATCAAAAACTCCTTAAAAAACTCATCAAAGGCCAAGAATCCCGCAACCGCCTGACACCCTTCAGGTGAAAAGGTATTGACACCTATTCCCTAATTTGGGGTTGAAAAAAAGTGAGATTTCGACTACATTATTCCTATGGCTCTTCCATTAACTTTTGATTTTTATAATAAAATTATAGAGGTGCCCGCAGACGACACTTCCCTATCGCTTCAATACCTTGTAGACCAAACCAGAGACGCCGAGGATGAAATTGCCCCAACTCCCGGAATGGTCACTTCTAAAATTATCGACGCTTTTGGGAAACAAAACTTGGGTGGCGGCAGTTTGGTCGGTATTACTGTCGTTATGCTCGGCGGCTGGAAGGTCAGGTTTGAAGATAGGACGCCCGGTCCTACCGTTGCTTGTATTATTAGCGGTGGTAATTTTGTGTCTGGAGACGGATCAAACCCTGTTGCTGCTTCTCCCTTTGTGCAAGTCACCATTGCTCAATCCACCTCTGCTACGATCACTACTCCCGAATCAGATACTTCCCTTCTTTATCTTGTGGAATCACTGACAGGAAGAAACAGATCGGTTGGTTCGTATTTCTATTGGGATCCGGCAAACGGATTAGACACACAAGATGGCACAAAACCATCAACTGCCGTAAAAACATTCGCTGCGGCGTATGATCTGGTAACAAGCGGAGCAAACGACACGATTTTTTGTCTTTCGACTAACGATAGCGGCATCACTACCGTTGACGAAACACTTCTCATAGAGAAAAATAACCTTAAACTGCGCGGTCCCGGCCATACTTTCCAGATTGCCCCCACTCTTGCAACCGGAGCTAACACCATTACGATTAATGCGAGTAACGTAGAAATTAACGGCCTCTACATCTCTACCAAAGCCAGTGACGCATGGGATGCAGTAGTAGTAAACGGAAACGATAACGTTGTCCAAGACTGCTGGGTAAGTACAGTTCAAGGTAATGGTATTAATATTTCGAGTTCTGCCCGTACACGAATAGATACCTGCGTTATTGAGAAGTGCGGAGAATCCCTAACCGGAGACGGTATCAAAATAGGTAACACCGTAACGCAATCGCTCATATCAAAATGTATAGTATCAGACAATATCAACGGGGTTGTCCTCTCCGGCACTGGAATAGCGGATAATATTTTCGAAAATAATCTAATCTACAATAATTCTGCTTACGGCATCACAATAGCAGTCGGCCCACTCCGAACTCACGTCAGATCCGGACATACATTCAGCAAAAACACTCTGGGAGATACAGACTACCCCGCCGGCTATGACACCTTTGTAGAAACCCAAGCCGGCGGTCTTAATGCAACTCAAGTTGCCAACGCTGTCTGGGACGAAGTTATCTCCGGACATGTGACCGCTGGCACAACAGGTAAAACCCTCAAAGACGCCAAGACAAAAGCCACTTTGGCTTCATTGAAGTAAAGACCCACCTTCTCCAGGTGTGCCGCAGGCGGAACGTCAAACGTTCCAGCCGCGTTTGACTGCGGCGCAACACCACCTGGAAGGTTGATAGTTTGCCTCTTGCATTTATATTTTTCATTAGTTTATGATTAGATTGTAAAATAAATATGCCATTTTTAAGTAATATAGGTAGCACCGAACTCGTAATTATAGGCGTAGTGCTTTTGGTGTTGTTTGGAGGAAAAAAACTATCTGAATTGGCAAGGGGAATTGGTGAATCAGGAAGAGAATTAAAAAAAGCTAAAAAGGAAATACTGAATGCTTTTAACGAAACAGAGGATGAGGATCAAAAAGAAAGTCCGCCAGATGGCGGGAAAAAGGTAACAAAAAAGAAAGGGGGTGCAACTAATGTTTAGTAATTTTGGCTCAACTGAAATCGCCATAATTGGATTATTAATTATCATCTTCTTTGGGGGTAAAAAAATTCCCGAGTTTATTAAAGGACTGGGAGAAGCAGTAAAAGAATTCCGGAAGGGACTTAAAGACGACGAAAAGTAAATATTTTAATTGGATACTTCATACTAATCTACCTCAGCCAAGTTAGAAATGGCTGATTCTATGGCTAAATACAAGACTTCACGAAAACCTGCCTCAGCTAAGTTAGAAATAGATAACTCTATGGCTAAATACATGCCTTTCCTTGTTGAGATTCGAAGAAGGCTCTTTTTTACGCTTTCCGTATTTATTATTGCCACAGTACTCGGGTTTTTCTTTTACGAAAAAACAACCAAACTTATTCTTTCTCTCTTCAGCTTAAAAGGGCTTAACATCGTCTTTACTTCTCCATTTCAATTTTTAAGTTTAGCCGTCAATTCAGGCCTATTAATCGGCTTCATCGTTGTTTTACCTTTATTAATCTCTCAAATCCTGACATTCCTAAAACCGGCTCTTAGTTCCAAGGAATACAGGACAGTTGTGTTCCTGTTACCGGTAAGTATTTTCCTGTTCATAATCGGGTTTTCTTTTGGCGTAATTATTATGAAATATATGATAGTTTTATTCTACGAAAAATCTCTTAATTTAGACATAGGAAACATTCTGGACGTTAACCGCCTTCTCTCTTCAATACTAATTACCGCTGTCCTGATGGGGCTGGCTTTCCAGTTTCCGATTGTTTTGACTGTTTTAATGCATCTTAAGATAATTAAATACCAAACTCTTACCAAACAAAGACTTTGGGCTTATACATCAGCCCTAATATTCGCTGCTATTCTTCCGCCAACAGATATTCTTTCTTTATTATTGCTGTTTTTGCCCCTTGCATTGTTATTCGAATTTACTTTATTATTAAATAAGATGATTTTAAAAAATCATCTTCTGTAAAACTCGCAGATAAATTTTAAAGAAAGGAGGAGATAAATATTATGTTTAATGGAATCGGTACTACAGAAATAATAATAATAGCTGTAATTTTATTGCTTCTGTTTGGAGGAAAGAAACTACCGGAACTGGCAAGAGGAATCGGTGAAGCGATAAAGGAATTTAGAAAATCTTTCAAAGACAAAAGCTAAGCTATCCTGATGTTAATTCCTTTGTTTGCCTCAATGGCTCCGTTATTAATTTGGCCCGTTGAGTTTATATTTCCTTATCCTCATATTATAGAAGAATTGGTTAAGGGTTTTTTGGTATACTTTATTCTTAAATCTTCGGACAATACAATAAGAATTAGGTCAACAATTTTGGCCGGTCTTCTTTTTGCTTTTTCAGAAAGTGTAATGTATATGTTTAATATCCTGCTTGTGGGAACCATTTGGACATTTATAGAAAGGCTAATACTTACGATCCCTCTTCATGTGATCACTACTCTACTTATTTTACTTTCAGGTATGAGGAAAAAAGAGCTTCTGCCGTTAGGAGTTGTTGCGGCAATGTTCCTTCATTATTTCTTTAACCTTTTCGTCCAGCGATTCTAAACCTTATTCTTTTCCGGCGAATTCCTCGCTCACCCAACCCTTACTATACGTTACCTCGCCTTTTTCAACATCAACTGCGATTTGAACCCATCCGTCTCTCCGGTCAAGTTCTACAAACTGAGAAGTTTGTTCCAGCCGGGTTATGACAAACGAGTTTAACGATGAGTCGCTTCGAACATTTACCGAACCTCCGGAGGGGACAAATATTTTGACCGATTGTTCGACTTTTTTCTCATCCTTACTTTTACAGACCTTTTCCTTAACAATTGTTTGGTTGGAAGTACTTCCTAAAACATCCGGTTCCTGAGTTTTTTCGGCGACTGTTTTTGAGGAATCTGAAGCAAGGCTTGCTTTCCCCAAAATAATCCCTGAGCCTAAACCTAATCCAATACCAAAAAACATCAGGATAACGGAAAACTGTAGAGTATGTCTAAGTCTCGGCATTGGCTTCACGGGTACGTTTTCTCCATTATGATGAGGTGAGTTTATTTCTTTGAGAGAAGATAGTTTTGTAACTACATCTTTCTCCTGCTTGACTAAAATCTTCATATACATAGCCATAAAAACAAAACCGGCGACCAAAATTAGAATCAGACCCCAAACCGCCAGCGTTTGCGTCCCTCCCACAAATCCAAATAATGTGCCTATCGAGCCTGCTTGAGTGACAAGTTCTTTTAGTTTCTCAGTCTTTCCCAAAACGGCTTTCATTTCAATTTGCGCCTCCCGAAATGCTCTAATTTTTGCCTCAGGCGTACCATTGGATTTTATGAGGTTTAAGACCTTGTCCAGGGAAACATCAATATCGCTTTTGATGGTTACGCCCTGGGCAAAGAAGGAAGTTTTCTCAAGAGGATGGAATAGCTCTTCGGCTTGTTTTCTGAAACTGTCAATTTCTTCTTTATTAATTACCCAAATATCCGCAGTCCTGACAGAAATAGTCTTCGTTTCTGAGGGAGCAAGAAGAAATTCTCCGCTGACATAATATTGATTCTTCTCGGTATCGTATTTTACGGTTAATCCTGCGTCTGTCTCAATGATATCCTCTTCTTTCACTTCCGGAGGAAGATAATACTTTATAGGAGCCTTTTGACTGATCAGGGTTGAAGGGTTGGTAACAAGTGTCTTAAAAACTATACTTCCCAGTTCAAGCCAGGTATTCGTAAGTGGCGAACCGGGTTTTTTTGCCAGAAGTTTCTTGTTGGAAGAAATTATGCCTAATACAAAATAGCTTTTATTCTTGAGATCCTTCTCCAGGACAGAATCGGCAGAAAGCAATGTTTTGTTAATGCTGGGAATTCTATTGATAGTAACGACTTGTTTTGCGAGTTCGCTTAATTTTTTTTGTTTATCGGCTAACTGATATAAATCCCAACCGGAAAGCAGCGACTTTGTATCTTCCTCTCTTTTATCCAATAAGTCAGCTAATAATCTCGTTTCTTTCAGCTTGCCGAATAAGGTTTTTTGACTTGACTTGTTGGATATATCCCCGATTGAGCTCTCCAGCTGTGAAAGATAACCAACCAAAGCCGTAACTTTATTATAGCTAGCTTTTGACCGGCCGGAAGATTCGACCTCACTCTGAATAGAGGCTAAAACTTCTCTAACTGCTTTTACCTGGCTTCTTATGGTCTCAACAAGACTCCAATCCCAAGACTCCTTTAAAAAGCTTATGTAACCAAAGACCGAACCGGAAGAGGAAGGGTCGTTTTCTCCTCCAAGCTTTCTGGTGAGTTCTTGTACGCTGTCAAGCACTTCGCTATTTTCAAAACTATTCCATTTAAGTTTTATAAGACCCGCCTTGCTTTTGGCGTACTGGGCGCTGGTAAACAACTGCGTAGCTACTCCTTCGGTTTCATTTAACTTTGCTCCAAGATCGGGTACTTCTTCGATAGACACTTCAATTACAGGCTTGTTGATTACTCCTTCCAAAAGATTCCTTGTCTCCTGAGTAGTATTTTTAAGACTGGTAATCTCTGTGGTAATATTCTGGACATTGGTAACTGTTTGGGTGGAATTGGTGGATACTTTCTTGATCTCATCTTTTAACTCCTGAGCTTTGGCGTCCACCTTGGTCTCGACATCGCTTTTGGTGGCCAGCGAACCATCAGCAAGACCTGCTCCTGTAAGAGTCCTTGTAGTATTGCTCCAGATGTCAGAAACGAGCGTTCCAAAACCGGTTAGAGTTCGGGTTGAGTTGCTCCAGATGTCAGAAACCAAAGTACCAAAAGTCGACAGACTTCGGCTTGAATATCCCCAGGTATCCGCAGCAATATCGCTTGCGGAGGGAACAATGTTTTGGAGTGCTTGTCCAAAAGATCCTGCCGCCGTGTACGAAGTTCTTGAAGCATTCCACACAGCTGAAGTCACGTCATTTTGGGTCAGTGTGGATTGGTTTCTTACTTCAAAAGTTTTATCCAGACACATGATATCATCACTTTCGACCGTATGAGTCCCAGAGCCTTGGCTTGTGAGGTCGATTGCGGTTCCCGCCTGGGCGTTGGCGACTGAAGTCGCAACTTTTATGGTCGTGGAGTTAACCTTTATCGCGTAGTATCTTGTCCCTGCTACCAAACCCGCCGGCAAAGTACCGGTAGATGAGAACCTGATCGGGGTCGTGGTCGAAATATCCTTACCCACGACGATCTGGTCGCTGGTCGCATTCACGTCGGTAGTGTCGAAAGCGCTGCTTATTATTCTGCAGCAAACTTGAGTTCTATATACCCCTTCTGTTGTCTGGTTTGAGAATGTATGAGAATACCAGCCGTCATTTTCCGGCGAGACGGTCATCACCACCGAGTCCAAAAATGGAACTCCGCCGTCCGGGTCATGACTCGTAATAGTACAGGAAGCATCAGTTATAGGGATATAAGAATCATCATAAAGAAATTCACCTATAACACAATTGGAGCTGGGTTGACAAATTTGGGTATTACCCGATGCAGCCCAAGCGGCTTTTGAAAACGCAAGGGCTGCAACGTTTATAAAGAGTACTGCCAATAATACATGAATTGCAACTTGGGCAGTTTTCTTCATGGTAATTAAACATTATCGCCGACTGCTTTTCGGAACTCTTTTATTGAATCCCCCATTCCTCTTGCGAGTTCTGGAAGTTTCTTTCCTCCAAACATTACCAGCAGTACTAAACCAACGACAACAATTTCTGTTGTTCCAATGCCATTTAACATGTTACGAGTCACCCCCTTTCTAATCTTAATTAGATCATATATTATTGCGGGTTGTCAAGAGGTATTTTGGACGTAAATAATCATATCGTATTCATATCAAATTTACCTATTTTGGCTTTAATTATTTCCCTATTGACATCATGATGTGATTATGATAAGATATCTCGATGCTTACAATTTCGTATACTTTATCGCCATATTTACGGGAATCTTTGGAAAAAATAGATGATCTTCGCCGGAATATTCTTTTGGCTGTACTTACACCAAGAAACGAGTTACATCTTCGCTGGCAGGCAATGATAGAAAGAATTTACTGGTTGCTGACTTTTTCCGATACCCAGCTTAGCAAAAACGAAATAGCAAAAATCTTAAGTGAACATCTAAAGAGACAGCTGACGCCTCCACAACTGGAGGTATTGGCCTACAAAAAGGGGCTTGATTATATTGTCCAAAACTGGCTTGGTTTACAGGAACCGGTCTCTTCATCAACCGTCCTTCTTCTCTATCAGACCGCATTCTCAGGAAGGCTACGCGTCAACCAGGAGTTTTTAAAATCCTGCCTTTTGTATTTTCAGAGCAGCAGCGAGCACCCGGTTATTCAAGCGGGCCTCATCCATTTTCAAATTCTTTCTCTATCTCCCTTTACCGTGGACAACGACAAGCTGTCCCGCCTTCTTTCCTATCTGTTCCTTTACAAAGAAGGTTTTGACTGCCGGGGATTTTTGGTGTTGGAGGAATATTTCAGGCGAAACTTTACCGATTATAAACAACTTCTTAAAGAGACAGCGCGAACAGGCGCTCAAACCGCCTGGCTTGAGTACTTTGCCAAAGCAGTACAAAACAGTCTGGAAAAGACGCTCTCGGATATCGTCAAAGAAAAAGCGAGAATGGAAATGCCTTCTTCAGTGCTCAAGTTAAATGAGAGGCAAAAGCAAATCCTTGAAATGCTGGGAAATCCGGATGCCACCATCACCAATCGCCAAGCACAAAAATTATTTAAAATTTCGCAAATCACCGCCTCACGGGACTTGACTAAACTTGCCTCTTTAGAACTGCTATTTGCCCGTGGCCGGGGAAGATCCGTTTACTACACCAGAGTATGAATGCAGTGGCACAAGGTGTGTATTAGCTTGAAAAAGAAATCGAACAACTCCACCGCAACTGAGGTTGAACCTCATATCTCATCACTTTAATATGAACTCAACTTTCCTTCTTGAGAATCGCTTCTTTTTAAGCAATAATATTATTATTCTCTATAAAAAAATGTTTAAGAAAAAGCAAAACAGGCTGAATTCCGGTGTCACCATGATCGAGCTTATGGTAGTAGTAGCCTTTATTGCGCTTATGGCTTTCATCGTCCTTTTTGCTAATTTTAATAAAAATTTACAAAAAACCAGAGATAGTAAAAGGAAACAGGATATTAGTCAGCTGACTCGGGTACTGGAAGAATATTTCAACGATAAACAACTCTATCCAAATCCCCATAACCCCAAAGACGGCTCTCTGGCTGATGCGAAGTGGGGACAATCTTTTCCTTCATATAATTTCGTTCTCCCCAAAGACCCGCTTTCACCCAGACAGGATTATTATTATGAATCAGATCTGGTAAAACCCAGTTTTTTTATTGTTTACACAAGGCTGGAAAATACAGACGATAAAGACCCGATCACTTTAGGCTGCCAGTATGGTTGCGGACCAAACAGGGCATTCAATTATTATGTCTCCAGTTCTAATATAAAAATTAAGGATTTAGGAATGCCGGACAGCGGGCAACTCGGTACCTACCCTACCAAACCTGTCGATCCTGTTACCATTGGTTCAGATTCATGTTATATTGATAGATGCTCCCCCTGCAAAAAATGTGGCGGTATCTCAACAAGCGAAAATTGTTACACCCGACAGCGCTGTAGATTTGACGGTAGTAGTTGGTATTGCGGTTTTGCCGAAGTCTGTCCATAGTGACCTAGTATGATAAACTCTTATATTAGATTCGTTATCTACTCATTTATATTTTTGTTTCCTCTTTTTTATACCAGTCTCACCCCCGACTCGTATGAAATCAATAAATTTGTCTTTCTGATAGTTACCGCTCTAATTCTGCTTTTATTATTTACTCTAAAAGTTATTATCAATAAAAAATTAACCCTCTATAAAAGCACGTTTGGTTTGATTCTAATCTTTTTAACTTGCGTTGTCTTTATTTCTTCGCTCTTTCAATCACCCAATTTCACTATCACTCTCATTACTCCCCTTTCGAATACGACCATTTTTTTTGGCTCGCTCTTATATTTTCTCCTTATCCATCTGGTAAGTGAAGAAGAAAGAGCTTTATTAATCAATATTCTGATCGGAGACGGGATTATTTTATCCGTCTTTGTCATACTTGCTTTTACAGGCATTCTGCCCGGGAGTAATTTCACCCCTGCAGGTTCGCTTCTGACCACTTCAATCTTTCTTGGGGTACTCTCCATATATCTCATAAGCCGCTTCATAGAAATTTTCATGAAAAATTCGAGTCATAAACCGGAGCTTGAAAGTACTGTCTACTATTTTGTCGTTCTTCTGATCATTTTATCCTCAACCGGAATAACTGTTTTCGAGCTTCTGACCACTCAAAAGCCGCTTATCCTGCCGTTTCAGTTCGGCTGGTCAATTTTTTTGGACGTAATGAAAAATATCAGGACTCTGTTTCTGGGGATTGGTCCGACCAACTTTTTACCCGCCTTTACGATGGCAAAACCGATCGCTATAAACTACTCGCCGAATTGGAATGTCTTTTTTACCTCCTCCTCTTCATTTCTTTTAAATTTAGCCACCGAAAGCGGAATTTTTTCTGCCGTTTTATTTCTTATTCTTTTAATCAAGTCGGTGAAATTATTTTTTTCTATAAAAAATAATTTATTTCCAGTTATTTGTGCTTTAGTTACCATCCTGATTATCCAAATTTTTCTACCCGCCACCATGACTATTTTTTTAGCGACTATAGTTTTGCTTTTTCTCTCATCTTCAAAAGAAGAGTCTCTCATCATTAATTTTCAAAATTGGGGTTCCCTGACTTACATTCTACTTGTCCCTCCACTGATATTTACCATCCTGACACTGTACTTTGGCGGACGGGCATACCTGGCTGAAGTAATGTTTAAAAGTTCGTTGGATGCCATGGTAAATAATCGCGGTACGGAAGCTTTCAACTTTCAAAAAAACGCGGTCAATCTGAATCCCTATGTGGATCGATACCATGTAGCCTACTCCCAAACCAGCTTGGGATTAGCCAATGCCTTAGCCAGTAAAAAAGATATTCAGGAAGCTGATAAACAGAATATTCCCCGCCTGGTTCAACAATCGATTGATGAAGCCCGTCAGGCGGTTGTTTTAAACCGCATCAATGTCAACAACTGGGATAATCTGGGCAGAAACTATTCTGCCTTGATTAATTTTGCCCAAGGCAGTGAAAACTGGGCACAGGAGAGTTACAAACAAAAAATTGCCCTTGATCCGGTCAACCCCAATAGCTATCTTGTCTTGGGAGGACTTTATCTCAAACTGAACAAATATGAAGAGGCGAGAAATATACTCATCCAGGCAGTCAACTTAAAATCTGATTATGCCACCAGTCATTATAATCTGGCCCAGGCCTACCGGTTACTCTCTGACCACGATAATGCCTATAAGCAGTTGCTGATAACAAAGGGTCTGCTCGTTTCAGACTCCGAAGATGCTAAAAAAGTTGATGACGAATTAAAGAATTCTACCGGTTCTGCTCTTCCCAAAGAGTGAGAAAAATGCTCCCCCAAGGATAGAAAGATATAAGGCAATTCCTGTAAAAAATGAGTTTAGGGCAAAAACAATCCCCTCCTCCCTCATCACAAACCAGAGGAATTTACGCACACCGAAGAGGTGGATAACTGTCGCTACTACTAGAGTTATATCCAATAAGTGACTTAAGTAACTCAAGTGACTTAAGTGACTTATGAAAGTAAGAGCCGAAAACACTACCACCCCTCCCGCCGAAATCGTTGTAATCGCTTCCTTACTTGTCGTTGCCACCGGATCAAATTTCTTTCGAGATCTATAGATTTTGCTCCAGTAAAAACTTCGCCAGAAATATTTCTTTGCCACGACCCAAAAATCTTCAAATTCATGATGAACCACTATTTTAGGATTAAAAACCACGGCATACCGCCTGGCAATTCTATAAGTCAGCTCAATATCCTCCACCAGAGCGGCTTTATAGGTCGTATCAAATCCCCGCAACCTTAAAAAAAGTGCCCGGTTAATCGCTGCCACACGAGTTGAAAAAAGATAATAATAATTCTTCGGATCCCGCTCATTGATCCAATAACTCCAATCCCGCAGCGCCTTAAATTTAGGGAAAAATTTCTGACTTTTTTGCTTCTTATCCCATACCCCAGTCATTGCATAAAGATCCGGATCATTTTTAAAGGATCTTATTGCTTCAAAAAGCGATTCTTTATATAAAACAACATCAGAATCAAGAAACAAAACCACTTTCCCTTTGGCGTATTTCACTCCCACGTTCCTCGCATGCGCTGGCCCGCCGTTTTTCTTCAAACAAATCGCCCTCCCCCTACCTTTAAAGGTTGAACCCTTAAAGGTTACTTTCTTAACCGTCCCATCCCCCGAACAATCATCAACTACAACTAACTCAACCTCACCAAAATCCACTTTTTTACTTTTTCTGATTGATTCGAGTAAGGGAATAATTGTTTTCTCAGAATTATAAGTGGGAATGATGATAGAGAGAAATGGACTCATAAAATCCTTCCCATCTTAAGTTATAATTAAGGTATGGTCAAGTATAAAAACTGGGTTTTTGTTGTTCTAATTCTCTTCTTCCTTCTCTTCTCCTTCTCACCCACTATCTTTGAGCTTTTTCAATCAAACAATCTGACAGACAAAAACAGGGAATTTATTCTGGAACATAACTACTACTGGCCGGACTATAATCTTTATCTGTCCAAGATAAGACAGGGTTTTGAGGGTCACCTAACTGCCAAGGAATTATATACGAGCGAATCCCACCGGGGTTCCTTGATTCAGGAATTCTATGTTGTTTTAGGTCTTTTGGGACGATATCTGAAACTGGTTCCCAACTATTCATATTTACTGGGAAGAATCATTTTTGCCCCGCTATTACTGATAGTAATACTCAAACTGGTAAAATATTATTTCCCATCAACTTCAGTAAGGGTCAGACCTTTAGCGCCTTTAAGGTCTGACCCTATTGCTTGGCAAATCATTTCCTTTCTAATCATTATTGTCTCAGGTTCGTTCCCCAGATTCTGGTTTGACCAGAACGGCGCTCTCCAAATCGGCCGCTACATGGAGTGGTGGAGCAATATCGATTCACTGCAAAGAATTACTTTCATCCCCCATATTCTTTTTGGACAAGTCGTCTCGTTTTTTCTTTTATATCAGTTGGTAATAAGGGTCAGACCTTTAACGCCTTTAAGGTCTGACCCTGTATTAATCTTTTATATTATATTAGGCAACCTCGTGGGCCTTGTATTCCCCCCGAGTTTGATTACGCTGAATGGAGTAATCTTATTGCTTATATTCGTAAAATCTTATAAATCTTTAGTTTTAATAGCGGGTGACGTGAAAGAGGGGATCCCAAACGTAGCTTCACCGGCCTTGAGCCCCGCTGAGCGGGGCGATTTTGAAGCGAAGATTGGGAAACTTTCACGGCAGGACCCGCAAATTATAGTATATTTTTTATTTATTATTTTTACACTTCCCTCTCTCTTGTATATTTACCTCCTCACCAAACAGCTCCCCTGGTCGGCTCTCCTTAACTTCCACCGCACGCATCCGATGATGATACCGCTAGATCAATACGTCTTAGGCACGGGCCCAATAATCTTTTTAGGATTTTTTGGAGCAATTATTTCAATTATAAAAAAAGAAGAAAAATATCGACCCTTAATTCTCTGGCTGGTCGTTACTTTTGGCCTGGCAAGCTTTTTCTCTATCGTAAAAGAACAAAGCCCTTTAAGGTTCACCCAAACGGGATTGTTTATACCTTTGGGAATACTTGGGGCATATTTTCTAAGGCGCTTAAGTAACTTAAGTTACTTAAGATACTTAAGTTACCTATCCATTATTATCTACATCTTTGGCAATCTCTTCATGATGAAAGTTTCGTTTGACTGGCAGGTAAGTTGGATAGGTCAATTAATCGCAGCAACTTACCCGGCCGTTCCTTACCCGCCCCAAACCGTCTTTCCGCTCAAAGACTGGATGGCTGGAATTAGGTGGCTTAGGGATAACACTAAGTCAGATGATGTTATCCTGGCAGAAATTACTGCCGGAAATTATATTCCGGCCTACTCTGGTAACACCGTCTATTTTGGCCAAGCCAATACGTATGATTACGAAAACAAGCAAATATTAGTAGATAAATTTTTTAAAGGAGAATTTAATCTTAATCAGGCAGAAATCTTTATCAAAAATGGGAGAATTAAATATGTTTTTGAAGATAAAAACCTGCCTGCCGGCGAGACAGGTCTTTCCGGTATCTACCCGTTTTTAAAACCGGTTTTTCATAATTCTATTGTCACGATCTATAAGGTGAAATCTTAAATCTGACCAGCTCCCAAAAAGCTAAAAGGACCGCTTCCACCATTCTGTCCGGTTTAAACATCATACTCTCGCGGGCAAAATGGGTAACACCCACATCCCCTATTTTATACCCATATTTAGTTGCCCGAATAATTTGCTCTGAATTAAAATTATATTTTAAAAAGTTACTTTCCCGCACTAATTCCTTTCCGATTCGTGCTTTATATAATCTGAATCCGGCGTTGGCATCTCTGATTCTGACGTGGAACAAAATTCTAAGCACAAGGTTATTAATCCGGGAAATTAGATAACGGAACCTTGGTTTGCGATTCTGCTTATAAGCTACAACCGCATCAAAATTACCCTTCTTAAAAACGGAGTATAAATCCCAGAAACTTACGGGCTGCACTTCTCCATCCCCGTCCCAAAAAAAGATCAGTTCGCCGCTAGCTTTGGAATAGAGGTTTTTAACCGCTTTTATACATCCTAATCTTTTTTTACCAAGCAAGAGTTTCATCCCGTATTTCTTCTTTAGTCTTTGCAAAATGGCCCTGGTATTATCAGTACTGCCATCCTCTGCAATAATCACTTCAACTAATATTCCTTCCTTTTTTAGCGGTTTCACCACTCTTTGATAAAGCGATTCAACCAACTCGATTATATTTTCTTCATTCTGATAGACGGCAGACAAGATCGAAATTTTATACATAAATCTATAAATCTATAAACCCGACGGGTTGTTCAGCTTCAAACCTCTTCTTGACAACTATTTATTTACTTTATAAATGGCTAATGACTGATCCCCATATACTTTTCTTAATACATCAATCTCATTGATATTTTTCGTCCAGCGATAAGTTAACACGTAATCTATTTTACTTTTTAGCAAAAACTCCTTCATCTTGTCTTTATTCCAATCCCCCCAAAAGAAGTTTCTTGTCTCTAATTCTTTTCTCGGATAGTCGGTTGTGGCTAAAGAATGACCCTCATAAACCCGGCGTCCCGATATCCCTGGAAATAATGAGTTGAAAGGCCAGATCACCAGAAAGGCGTCATCGATACCTGATATTTTTTGGGCTTCTTTTAACGTCCGGTAATCATTTTTAGAGATATAGTAGAAAGCATTACGTGTGTCTACAGTCAACCGGTTTTGAATTTGACTAATATAGCACGGAATAAAAACTGTGACGACTATTGCCATAATTACGATAGCTGCCGCCTTCCTGAATTGCGAGATGGCTTCTGTTGCCAAAACGGCAAAAAAAAGCGTTGTGGTAGCGGGTAAAAAACGCGCGTTGACAATCGATACTGCTTTCGGAATGGGTGAGAAAAATAAACCGATTGTTAGAAGCGGAAAGACTAATACTAAAATCCGCAGCAACCGTTCAGGACTTAGCAAAACTTTGTCATTGCGATCCGCCAGTTGGCGGAGAAGCAATCCCGTCCGGACGTACCGAAACCCAACGGGACCGCCACGTCCTCCGATTCGGAGGACTCGCGATGACATTTTCTTTAGAGACTCCTTAAGATATAAAAGCAATCCCGCTACCGCCAAAACCATCACCGGCCCGTTGCCTAAAATATAGTCAAATACATTTATAGACAAGGTCTGGGTTTTCTCCCAGTTTGCAAGCTGGGAATAAGGAAGAACGGAGAGAATTTTTTTTAAATATAAAGCCATGGGTAATCCTCCCAAGAAAAAAAATATGGAAGGGGTAAAAAGTAGTAAGATCTGCGAGGTAATTCTTTCTTTCCGAAAGAATAAATAAATCAGAGGAACAAAAAAGACAATCATTACCAAAAGTCCCCAATGTACCGGATCGATACTGGCCAGAATAAACCCCAACAATGGAAAAATCAGTCCCTTTATTATTCCGTAATGATTTTTCTCCTTACTTTCCCACCAGATAATCGATAATAAAAGAAAGAGTGAAATAACAGTTCTGCCCAGAAGATGGTGCGGTACGCCTGCTAACCTGTTAAAAGGTTCTCCCATATTAAACCAGTAAGTATAATACGAAAAGCTTAAATAACCATTCTCAAAAACAAGTTTTGGGAAAGCATTGCTTGAGACAAAAAGGAAAAACGCGATCATCCTCTTCATCTTGTTTTCGTTAAATATTTTTCGAATCAATAAATAAGATACCCCTAAAAATGTAATCGTAAAAATAATAATTGAGAATTGATAAGAAAACTGATGATCAAAACCTAAAAGATATAAAAGGCGGCCCGTGAATACGTTGACCCAGCCGACCAGGGTCTTCTGATGGAAATCGGAGGTATAAAGATCATATGAATAAAACCAGTTCATACTGCCCTGGGCAAACTGGGATAAATAGCTGAAATAATCTCCGGGCCAGTGCATGGTCCCTAAAAAAACACTGCCCGACGGGGTTTTGAGAGTACCGGCAATAAAAGGCAACCAATTTAAAACGGTAAATATCAAGATTACTGTACCAACAATTATTATTTCCATAAGAAACGTTTCAAAAAGAGAAATATTACTGCGCCAAGAGAAATTAAGTTGGCTATCTGTTCAATCTTGGAAACTGCAAAAATTAACTTTAGACTGTGCGTTCCCGGCTGTAGTCTAACCAGGATTCTGCCAACATTATCCATATTTATTTTTGCCTGTCTTCCGTCAACATAAACCTTCCAATTTGGAAAATAAAACCTGTTGATGGTCAACTCATCTTCTTTTTCATTTTTTACATCAAAACTTAACCTTTCGGCGCCGCTGTAATTTATCTTCACTTTCTCCTGGTTTACCGTCTCTCCCTTCGATTTTACCAAAAAATCCATATCAGCTAATTTCGGCAAAAACTCTGCGATCAGCATATTCTTCTTAGTTCCCGGTGCCGCTGTCACGGTCTGCTTCTGATAAAAATACGTGTTGGGGAAAGGAAAAATATCTGTATAAGGATTTAAATAAGGTTTGCCCTGAATGAGCGTCAGAATAATTATCACAACTGCAAAAGTCTTGCTCCGTTTGGCTATTACTCCTCCCAACAGCGCACCGGCAAAGCTAGTCACAAACAGAAAGCGGAAGGGGTAAAGGATATAAGTAAATGGAGGGATACTCCAAAGCCAACTGGATAGATAGTTTGTAAGGTAGAGACTGAAAGATAATAATACCAATAATCCAATCCGCCAGCTGGCGGACCAATGATCAAAAGATTTTCTGCTATTTCGAATTAGACGAATTAATCCCTGCCTCGCCGGCAGGCAGGCAATTAGACCAATCAATAATATCGGCAAACCGACCGTAAAGTCTAAATAATGAGTTATTCCGTCTCTAATCACTCTAAACGCAGTCTCCGTCTGAAAGCTGAACGACTTGAAAAACGATCCGCGTATCGCTCCTTCCGTCATCAAAAACATCGGGTATTTCATCTCGTTTTGTAAAACTAACGCAGGCAGCCAGAAAAAAGCAGATAATACTACCGCCAGTAAAAAAGCGTTAAGTCCCAACAATCCCAAACGAGGTTGTCCGCCAGCTGGCGGATCGTTTGGACCTATCACAAAGCCTAATAATAAAAGCACAGGAGTAAACATTAATACTGAAACGTTATGAGAAAGAATGAATAAGAACCAACAAATAGTCAAAAGCAGGGCGTTTTTTTTAACTTTTAATAAGTAAAGTATCAATGGAGGAAAAACGAAAGCTAATTCTTCTCCCCACGCGTCGTACAGATATGTCATCTGAAGATGATAAGGCGTATAAGTATATAAAATTGCCGCAACTATTCCTCCCCAATTTCCGAACAATTTTCGCCCCAGGAGAAACATAAACAATCCCGACAAAAATAAAGACAAAGCGGACAAAATCTGACCTGCCTGATCGACGGAAAATCCTAAAAATAAAAATAATGAGCCAAGATAATAAGGAAGAGGATAATTAAAAAGGAAAGTGGGAGCACCATATCCAAGCGCCGCCTCCTTTGCCCAACGAGGCCTGATATTTCCCTCTTTTAAGGAATTATAAAAGGAAACAAGCCTGAACCTGTGCCCCAAACCGTCGGCAGTTCCCGAAATATACGGCTTGAACAATGGCAGGATTACAAATAACAAATTTAATAACAGAAAACCCCAAATTATTATTTTTTTCATTTTGAATTTTGAATTATTTTACTTCCCCTACCACAACATCCCCACTCCGAAATACTTCCTCAATTCCATTAACCTTCCCCTTTTTTACAAACTGATCATATCCTATATGATCCAGACCAAAAATTATATACTGGACTGCCCACTTTTTTAACTGTTCTGTAATTTTATCGTCCCCGATTTGCCGTAGATATATCGAGTCAACTGCCTGTTTTACTTTCCCATAGTCTAGCCGTGAATCTAGCCTGCCTAAAACTACCTGATTGTCAGTAAATGCCGGAAGTAGATTCGAGATGTTTTCACCTGCCAGAATAGTCACCGATGGTCTGCTGTTTTTATTTATGAAATTAATAGCATCCATCAATTTATCAGGCAACAGCACATTGTAATAAGAGGGAGTCGGAGTATCATAAGTTTGACTTAGAGAAAATATAAAACCGCTTGACAGTGAAATAATTAAAAAAAGTGCTATCACTGCTTGAAACATTTTTGCCGTCTCCTTTTTCGGCTGAAAGTTTTCCCAAAAAAATACCGTCAGAATTGAACAGGGAATAAAAACGTTAAGACTGAACAACCTGCTCATGGAATACGGTAACTGCCTGCCCACAAACGGAAAACTCGCAACCGGTAAAAACGCCCATAAAGCTAAAAGGATATGATTAAAGCGGAATTTCCTGATGTAAACAAAAGACAACCCTGCGGTAAGAAGTAACGGTCCTAACGAGGCAAGATAAGATATATAAGAAACAAGATAGCGACCTACTTTCTCGCCGTAATAATAATATTGCCAGGGATTACCGTAGTTGAAGAGGTAAAAATTGTAAAGCATAAGGGGCAGAACACTTAAGAAGATTATTATAAATTCTTTATAAGGGGACCCCTTGCGTAGGCAAACGGAAACTATACCCAAAACAGCCAGCATAAATGTCATAAGAGCAGGATTAACCAGCATAATAATAATTGAGACAACAACGATTTTAACGATTATACGAGTTTCGCCCCTCCCGTCATTGCGATCCGCCAGCTGGCGGAGTGGCAATCTCATCAATAAAATTAATAAACAGTTAAAAAGAGTATTAGCCAATCCGTGATGTAAAGGGATCATAAATTTTTGAAGCGTGTAAAATGATTGCCAAAAATCGATTATGGGCAGTAATTTTATCGCTCCGTATGTCTTTGAAACATAAGGAAATGAACTGGAAAAAAGCATGAGTAAGAGTGCCAGCTTTCTGGATTTTGATGAATCAAGAATAGTTTTTATTAAATACCAGATACTCAAAATCCAGGTTAAAATAAATACGTTTCTGCCCAGATGATAAGTGATGTCGATGGGAAGATTAACTAATCTGCTAAGCATTCCTAAGGTGGGAAACAGGGGTTGAAAAAGAACCTGTTTTTCAATCTCGGGTATATATTTGGACCGGATCAGTATTTTTCCGTTCCAGCCATCTCTCATCCAGGAAAGGAACTGATAGTAATCAAAATAATAACCGGTAGCTCCGTAAAATCTAGAACCCGCCGGTGGTTTCACATAACTTTTAATCAGGGGATAATCCAAGAGAAAAAATACTAAGAGTATGAACGATACGGAAAGGATTATTGCAAAATGCTTCCTCATTAATTCTACCTCATTTTCTCACCAAAAAACTACTGTCAGATGCGGGGATAAAATTTTCCCTGATATATTTAGCTTGTAAACCCGGCAGAACGTTTAATCTTTCAACATTCCCCACATGAACAAAATTTGTTTGCCTTTTTTTCATGTCTGTCTCCAAATCAGGAAATTTAAAACGAATAGATTCTTCATACTGACCGTATGGAAGGCAGCAAAAATAATATCCATCAGGAAACAGAATCGTCTCACCGGTCAGGTCAAAAATTGGCGAATCTTTAGGTATATTTTTGATCAGATTTTCTAATTTGGTGAGACTGACTTTATTCGTCCATTGCATTTTCTTTTTATAGAGAGTCTCGCCTATAAAACCCAGATAAATAATAAATACCAGGAAAAGTAATCCTTTCGTGCTTTTTTGTTTTTCCAAAAAAAGAACGGAAATAAACTCGGCAAAGAATATGGCAATAAAGGGAGCAACAGGAATAAGATATTGTGAGTGCTTAAGGGGATAAACGTAAACAAAGGCATATAGATTTATCCAAAAAGAGGAGATTATTAAAAATTCTCTGGTAGATTTTTCCCCGTCATTATCCTTAAATATGGATACAAAGCGGAAAATGGCATAAAATGAGGCGATCAGATAGATGAGGAGATTCATCACGTATGGTGGGCTAAATCCCGGCAATCCGTAAAAAGTATCATTAGGATAAAAGAATAAATCCGGCCGCATATAAAACTTTGCTCCTAAGGTAGCCGTTACGTCAGAGGCCATTTTGGTCATATTATAAAAAGCCAGTTTTGGCTTCCCCCAGACAACAATCAAAACCAGAATCGTAATGACGGGCAACAGAAAACCTGCCCCAAACTGTACCAGCTCCCTTAGGACTCCCTTTTTGAAGTTTCGAAATAATCTGTAAATAAAAACCAATACCACGGGGATACAGAAAAAAAGCGTTTTGGGAACAAATCCCAAGCTTAAACTATAAAAAAACCCTGAGATATATAACAGCCATCCTCTCTTTTTTTCGAAACTTTTGATCAAGAGGTATAATCCAAGCAGTGATAAAAATACAGACAGTAAGTCCGGACGTATTTCCAGCATTTTATCATTTGGCAGTGGTATTAAAACAAATATCAGGGCGCTTAATAAACCCGTTTGCCGATTGCGTAATTTTCTCCCTAAAAGTATGATCACGCCCGCAGTTGCCAGATAGATACCGGAGATAAATGTCCGGGCCATGATAATCGTACCCACCGACCGGCCAAAAACAGCAAAAAGTCCGGCTATTGGATAGAGAAAAAATGGCGGAATCAGATAAAAGAAATTTACATAAGGACGCTGCCCAAGAAAAAAACTATATCCCCAATGCAGATGGGTATACTCGTCGACGTCAAAGTACCGGACTAAACCTAGCCGAAACCTCAAATACAAGAAGTACAGAAGCGATATTCCTAATATTAAATAGATAATCTTTTTCATGTCTTGTAATTGTAAATTATTTAATTTTATACAGGTAATAGTTTATCTTTTGTCTACCTATATAAAAACTGGTTTTCTTTTGACAACCTATTTTTTGGTAAAATCCATATGAGGGTAAATAGTCGTAGACGCTAATTCTAAATTCTTTCACACCCTTTTTTTTAAATTCTGCCACGATTTTCATAAATAATTTTCGTCCCATTCCCTTTCTTCGATATCTGGGATCAACAACTATAGTTAATAACTCTGGGATATCGCTTTTAAACCCGGGGTACAGCATCATTTGGATTATTTTGATAAGAAGTACCGGTCGAGTAATAAAAATACCCAAAAATATGGAAGTGAAACCTAATATATCTCGAAGAAATATTGTTTTATATAGACCACCTACGCTTAATATTCCGCTTGTTAAACCTAAAATTTGTTCATCTTCTTTTTCCACAAATACCCAACAGTCTGGTAAACTCAGTAATACCTTATAGAATTTTTTCAAAAACCCGGTTCCCAGTTCTGCTAATAAACCGGGAAGTTCCCGCCTGTAAAGTTTTACGGCCTTGTCAATATCCTGATGGGTTAACTTTTGAATCACTTTAGAAATTTAATCGTTTTCTCTGCTACTTGCTGCACTTCATCGTCAGTAAGTTCAGGAAACATCGGTAATGATAAAATCTCGTTGCAGGCAGTCTCACTTTCCGGAAAATCTCCTTTTTGGTCGACTAAGTACTTCATCGAGGGAACAAAATGTATCGGGACAGGATAATGAATGGCTGTTTTAATCCCTATTTTATCTAAATAAGATTTCAGTTCATCCCGCTTTTTTACCCGAATAACGTAGAGATGGTAAACGTGTCTAACATATGGAGCTTCGTAGGGAAGTATAATTGTAGGCCTTAAAGACACCTGGAAGGTGGCCGAAGGACTCCTTCCAGGTGGAGGAGTCAGTAAATGATACAGTTCTGCTATCTCTCTCCTCCTCTCATTCCATTTATCAAGGTATTTTAATTTGACCAGAAGAACTGCCGCCTGAATTTCATCCAGTCTGCTGTTTCTACCAATCAGAATACTGTTATAACGAGACTCTTCTCCATACATTCTAAGCAGTTTTACCTTTTTATATATATCCGGATTGTTTGTCACCACCATTCCCCCGTCTCCAAAACAGCCAAGATTTTTGGTCGGGTAAAAAGAGAAACAACCAACGTCGCCAAGGCTTCCTACCTTTTTCCATTCAGTCTTCTCCTTAAGTGACTTTTGAACTTTCACCTCCGCCCCATGCGCCTGGGCGCAATCTTCAACGACAGGAATATTAAATTCCTTACTAATCTTTATAATCGCCTGCATATCCGCCGGCTGTCCGTATAAATGGACCACAATAATCGCTTTCGTCTTTTTTGTAATCGCAGAGGAAAGCATCTTGGGATCAATATTGAAAGTCTCTTTTCCAATATCTACCAGTTTAGCAACTGCACCTATTGCCGTAATGGCAAAAGCGGTAGGATAAGAGTTGGCAGGAACAACCACCTCGTCTCCTGGTTTGATACCTAATGCCAAAAGAGCCAGAGACAGAGCATCCGTCCCGGAGGCTACACCCACCGCATAGAAACTCCCTATATATTTGGCAAATGCAGTTTCAAAGTCTGAGACGTGCTTGCCTAAGATAAATACTCCTTTTTGTATTACATCCGAAAAAACTAGAGAGAGTTCCCTCTTGAGAATTTTATTTTGTCTGGTAATATCAAAAACAGGAATCATAAGGGTAGAATATAATAAAAATATACAAATTGATAGATATGATCCGTATCCTGAGAAAAATACACCCCCAGCATCTCCTTCTGCTTGGAAGTATTCTTCTTTTTCTTTTCTTTGCTTTTTGGCGGTATAAGCTTGGACTAGTACGATATTTTGATAACGATGAATTTATGTATCCCAACTGGAGCTATCACATGTCGATAGGATACCGACCCTATCTGGATTTTCTTCTGATGGTGCCCCCCCTATTTCCTCTTGTACTTATTCCCCTTTTTTCTTTCTGGCATGGCACAGATCCTCTTATTATGGGACGAATTGTAGCATTTATTATTTCATTCTTTCTTGCCGGCATAGCTATGCTCCTTTTTTGGCAGATGCGGCGGTCCTGGCTTTTTATCCTAGTGGGACTTCTCTTTTTTACTCTCCCGATGCCATCAGATAAGCTTATGGAAATACGTCCTGATAATCTTGCCCTTCTTTTCTTTTTGTTGGGGTTGAGTATACAACTGAAATGGATGGAGAAACTCCCGCCTCAGCGGGAGGGACGATACTGTAATTCCTCATTTTTCGGAAACAGTATCGGGACAAAACCTTTCTATGCTTTTTGTATCGGAGTTTTTTATATGCTATCTTCTTTAACACTTCAGAAAATGTTCCCGTATATTGCTATTGCCCTTATTATTGCATATATCAGAGATATTACTCATTTAAAACGCCCCCAATTCCCATGGTCGATTGTATATATGATAGGAGGAGCTTTTCTCGTATCAATACCATTTCTCTATTGGACCTTTTCATCTGGGAATCCGCAGATTGTTTTCTACTCCCTGTTTACCCTCCCTTTGGAACATGCTCATATGTATACGAACAATAAACCTCCTCCTCTTTTTTACTTCCAACCCAACAATATCTATTATGGGCAGTGGGGATATGGTCTGGGATTTATCGTAAACACTCTTCTTTGGATCAGTGGAGGAATTATCGGAATACTGCGTATTTTTTATGCATTATTACCGCGAACAAAGAATAAATTACAGGAACTTCTTATTGGACTTTTGACTGTTACCGCTATCGGGTTGTATTTTATCTCATCCATTCAATTCCCCCAGTATCTTCTTCCAGCATCTGTGTGGATCGTGTGGAATATTACCGATCTTTTTTATCTTTTATGGAATCTGAGGGGGAATAAATCATTTCGATTTCTCTTTAGCATTCTCTATTGTATGGCATGTATTTTTCTCTATAAAACATTTTTCTTTGTGCATCTGCCTAAGTTTTCTTGGCCTAATACCGACCAGTTACAATATATCAGAGACATTCATACCTCCATTCCTTATTCAGAATATATTTTGGATCTTGATGGGAGAACATTGTATTATCGCTATCCCCATTATGTGTGCTGTCTTCCCTATGCAGAGTTTCGTAGATTTTTGTCTGTCTCGATACCATCTATAAAAGAAGCACTCATCCGGACAAAAACAAAATACATCAACGGATTTCCGGCTCGGATCAATTTTCTTTCACTCCATGATACAATTTTTATCCATACCAACTTCGTACAAAAAAATGAGACGTTTTATACTCTCAAGTCTGAAATCACACCGACAGGGTTATAAGAAAAATATAAAACGGAATATCCCACTATAAAAATAAAAAGAGAAGATTAAAAAATAAAGAAACAGACCATATTCTACCTTCCATCCCCTCGTCTCCCGAAAAAGTAAAAAAAGAACGAAAGAAGTTATATAGTATCTCCACTCCATAAACCAGATGGGGATCAAAAAAATTGCTGTAATAGGATAGAGAAGATACCCTGCTTTTTCTTTCAATTTCACCACAAGAAGGAACAAAACTGCCATCACCAAGACGGAAAAAAATATAAGTTTCCGTAAGGTATCTCCCGTAAAATAGAGGATAAGGGCATTATGGAGAAAAAATGGTGCCTGATTGTAAAGATGAGTATTGGTAAAAAGTTTGTAGTAGATAAAAAATACCGGAACCAATAGTATTATATATACTCTATATTTCCACAATAGCTTCACCATATCGTGTCCGTACGAAAGCAATAGTGGCAAAAAAAGAAATGGAAAAAGAAAAATAATGATAAATATATTGCTTTGATTGAGTAGATTAAGATACATAAGTTGCCTATCTCCAATAGTCATAGCCCCATTCAGTATCAAAAATTCACAAAGAAGAAGAGGCCCTAAAACAAATGTATATGTCCGGCTAAGATGGATTATAAGATTCGTTCTTGATATATGCCAGCCAAATTTTTTGATGTAAATAAAAAGAAACAAAAAAATAAGCCAGACGATGTTATTTTGCCTGGCAAGGATACTGACCGAAGCTATAATTCCAGAAGCTAAATAGTGTTTTTTATAGAGAGTGAACAAGGAAAGCAGGATAAAAAGAAGAGAAAATATATCCGTATATATAAGGGAAAAGTAAGGAAAAATAAGCGGGAAAAAACTATAGTGTAACGTTTTTACTAATGCGTTCTGTCGATCTATCTCTCGTGCCGTAAGATAAAAAATGGGGATAGTCAACACGTTTATGAGAAATCCTATCAATCTTATATCCTGAAAGCGCGATACATGTAATATTCTTGCTCCTGCTGCGAGTATTGCGTGGTATCCAGGTATCATGGAAAGGAGAGGATCGGGACGAAAATCACCACTCAAAAATCGCACTATCTGGCGATAGTGATAGTTCTCATCAATCATAAGAGAATGGTCTCTGATAAGTATGAAAGCACCTGTGTGGATAAGAAAGATGGTGAGGAAAACGAGGAGAAATATTCGCTTATTCATATAAACTTTCTTACCAATTTCATTTTCTCAAAACTCAATTGACTACGTTTTTGGCAAAAAATTAACTCCCTATAAAAGCACCTTATCCCTGTCTGAACATATAGGTACCTTCCTATCTACAGAACGAAGTGAAACCACTCAGTTTCACTTTCTGTCTTCATTCCATATCCGGCAAAAAGAAAAAGACAGCTTATCCATTTAAGAATTTTAATAAAATTCGATAAGGTAATTTTTTTATTAGTATCCATATACTAAACCCGGTAAAAATAAATATTAAAGAGTATGCCGGAAGAGTATAACGTTCCTCACCTGAACTGACCGCATGGAAAACAGTCAGGTAAATAATAAAAAATAATATCATGGAGCCAAACAAGATATATTTTTTATGTCCTCTTCTCTGACTTTTCATCCAGAGAGCAAATCCAATAATAGCACTGATTAATATTCCTATATTACTCCAATAAACCAAAAAATCTACCCTTGAATTTGTCGGGCCTATATCGTAAGGAAAAAGATAATTTTTTTCCCAGATATACCACATTTTGGCCGCACTTACCCGTATTATCTTAACCGGATCCTCTCTTATTTTTTTGATTATCAATCCATAATACTTTTGGTCACGTAGCCCTGCCTGTTTTCTGTCGTAGTTCGGGGCGAAATCTTCGAAAGCCTTGTTAACTTCCACTGCATGCGGTTTCCATTTGTTTGAAGTCACCGGATAACTTCTTTCAATAAACATGGAGACATAAAAATTCTGCAGAAATGCACTGTCAACATTCAATAGAGCCGGTTGCCCCCAGTATTTGAGATTACCGATAATGTTATAAGAAAACGGGAGAAAGTAAAACAAGATTAGAAGACCGGCGTTAAGAATCTGAATTCGCCATGTTTTGGCCATTCTTCTAATCAAAAAAATCATCAGGACAAGTATCGTAACCGTAAAAGCCATAAATATCGGTTTTACCTCTACCAAATATGCCAAAAGCAATCCCAAGACAGATATCAGAAGTAAACTTCTTTTCTCAAGATATCTTAGAAGCAGATAAAAAACCAGCGTGGTTAGAAAAATTGCCAAGACCTCAGTGAGCAATACACCAACATATGCGCTGGTATAGGGGTTAAAAAGATAGAGAATGTAGGCTATATAGGCCGGTCCATAAGTCATCAATTTTTTAGCAATCAGAAATACCAAAAAAGCGGTTCCGGTATCAAAAAGAGCCTGGATAACTTTCCAGTAAATTTCTCCTGTACCAAAAACACGGTATATAAGGGCAATCATCATGGAATAACCGTACGGTCTTATGGAATCAGAAAAGAAAGGATACTGTAGAATCCTCTGGGCATAGTCATGATACTGTACCTGATCAAAAACAAAAAACTGGGGAACAAGTTTGATAAACCAGAGACGGAAGAGAAAACCGAGAATAAATAGGAAAACTATAACATAACGCATACAACTATTTACCAATAGTATTTTCTATATTTCTTATAAAATAAGATAGTTTTTTTTATCCCTTCCTCAAGATTTGTTTTGGGCTCCCACCCGTAAGTCTTCTTTATTTTCTCGATTGAGGCGATATAATCTCCCACCTCAATCTTTTTGCGGTCTACAGGATACGGCTTCAAGACAATCTCTTTACAAGGTTGGACCTTGTTTTGGACCGAACTGATAACCTCATAAGTTTTCCTGACAAAGTCTATTAACGATATCGGTGTTCCGCCGAGATTGTAAGCCTCTCCCCAGCCTTTTTCTGCCATTGCTACCATAAGTATAGCTTCAACAACATCGTCAACATAATTGACGTCCCGTATTTGCACGCCTTTTCCATAAAGTTCTATCTGTTCTCCATCTAAAATTTTTCTGATGAACCAGTTAAGCACTCCTTGTCTCTCATGCTTCATCTGATGCCTCGGACCGTAAGTATTGGTCATGCGAAGAGAGACTGTTTTTATGCCATAAACAGCATGGTACATCAAATGATATTTTTCGGAAGCAATGTTATTGATTCCGTTTATGTCCGTGGGCTCCTGGGGATGATTTTCATCAACCGGTAAATATTTTGCCTTGCCATACTGATTTCTAGTACCGGCAAAAATAATGCGTGCTTTGGGATTGAATTTTCTGACTGATTCCAAAAGTGATAACTGAGCTCGACAGTTTATCTCCAAGTCAGTCATAGGATCAACCATGCTGTCAACATGGGAAAGAGTCCCGGCAAGATTGAAGATAAACTCTTTATCTTTGACAAGTTTTTCTATTTTTTTGGTATCTCTAATATCGGAAAAATCGACCGTAACTTTCTCTTTTATTGATTCAATATTGAAAAGATTTCCTCCATAAGCGGCAATCATGGAATCAACCAGAGTCACCCGGGCTCCGTATGAAACTAACCGGATGGCAAGATTGCTTCCGATAAACCCTAAGCCTCCGGTGATAAGTATTTCTTTGTTTTTAAAAAAATTTCCCATTCCCATTAAATAAATATTATACTCTTCATTAGTAATCGAGTTCCCCAAAAAATAATCAGGTCTCTTATTACCGGCAGTACTATTTTCAAATTCATTACTCCTATCCCCCCCAAGGCACCTCTGGGATAATGCGGTATTTCTACTTCACTAATTTTAAATCCATTCCTGATTGTTTTAATGCATAATTCTGTATCGATAAAAGCAGAACTGGTCACAAGGGAAATCTGACCCAAGATTGATCTAGGAAATAATTTGGTAGAATTAACATCTCTAAGGTTAATCTGAAATAATATTCTCATAAGTCTATTATAACTTCTGGATTGAAGCCTTCTTAGCCAACTGTCCATCCGCTTTTTTCGCAGTCCAATGATAAAATCATGAGTTTTCAGTTGAGGAATTAATAACTTTATGACATCTGCTCTTATCTGTCTGTCTCCTGGAATAGAAAAAATATAATCATACCTGGCTGAGTAATATAACTCTTTGATGGTAACTCCAAAGCCCAGATTTTTTAAGTGATATTTGAACTTAATCCGTTTATTTTTCTGAGATTCTCTTTCAATTTTTTTATAAGTTTTGTCTGTCGAACCATCATCTATTACCACTATTTCATACTGATTTGAATATTCTTCTCCTATTTGTACCGCCTGTGCCAATACTTTCTCAATAGTAACCTCATCATTAAATGCCGGTATAATAATAGAAAGAGAGGAAATTTTGTCCATTTACGGTAAGAATTTTCCCGGCGTATCCATCACTACTCTAGCCGGAACTCCCAAGGCTAACTTTCGATCAGGTATATCTTTGGTCACCACGGCTCCAGCCCCCACTACCGCATATCTCCCTACTACAACTGCCGGCAAAAGAACGGCTCCACCCCCAATGAGTGCTCCTTTTTTTACCCTGGGTCCTTTATGAGTGATATGTATCGCTCTCCCGAATGAATTGTCGTTACTCGTTACCACGTGAGTACTGATAAAGACGTCATCTTCTACAACCATCTCGCCCGTCAGATGAGTCAAATCAAGGATCTTACAATTTTTCCCGACCTGTGTATGATAATTAATCGTTACGTGCCGGGCAATCAGAGTCTTACTACCTATGACACACTCTTCCCGAATATGAGCTCCGTCCCCGATAAGACAGTTTTCTCCGATAGTTGTACCTCTAAATATTACTGCATTGGTACCTATATATGTTTTTTTACCGATGTGAAGAGGTGGCAACTTTGTATTCAATTTACGGGTAATCGCTTTTGAAGAAACCGGTAATTTACCTAGCACCGCCCCATCTTCAATCACACACCCGTCATCAATGATCGTATCTTTATAGACAACAATATTGTTTTTGAAAATGCAATTATTTCCTATTTTCACACTCTCACCGAGAATACAATTGTGGCCAAATACAGCACGTTTTTTATTTGACATAAGAAGTTTTTTTCTTTCGCCGGTAATAGGTTACCCAGGATGAAAGTTTCTTCTCCTCAGATGAAAAAAGGTTCCGAAATATCACATCTGCCGTATCAACCCCAATAAAATCGAGAAGTTCAAAAGGACCCATGGGGTGTTTGAGAGATTTTTTGATAATGGTGTCAACAGTAACTTCAGAAATACCCCCACGGATAACTAGGTCAACTGCAGATAGTAGAGCCGAAAAAAGGATAGTGTTGGCAACAAAACCTGGAATATCCTTTACAACTTCGTACTCATACCCGAGCTGATCTAAAAAAAGGAGAAGTTTCGCAAGAAGTTGTTTTTGAAATTTATCTGCCGGAATTACTTCCAAAAAAGAGATGGCTTGGGGGGGATTGAAAAAATGTAGACCAATAAGCTGTTCTTCAAGATGACCTTTCTTTGCCAGTTCACCAATAGAGAACGATGAGGTAGTTGTACCGACAATAGTCTTTTTATTGATATGTTTTTTTAGCTTTTGATATACATTTACTTTCTCTTGAAAATCCTCTGAAATCGCCTCGATAATTACGTCGCAGTGAGAAAGATCTGAATACCTCAGAACATAGGTTATATCAAGAGGAATCTGCTTGGGAAATTTTCGTTTCTGATAGTCTAAAAACTCTTTTTTGAGTCTTGGAATACGCTCTTTTCTCCGCACGTAAATTTTAGGACGTATTCTCTTTTTCAAAAAAAGCTTGATAAGTCCTTTGGCAATTTGCCCGCTTCCCACGATTCCTACCGAGATATGTAACACCTTTTTCATTCACTTTTCATATTCCTTTTTAACCATTAATTTCCACCAGAGCTTAAAAAGATTAAGTCCGGTGTAAAATAACCTTTTAAAGTTAAAGAATTGGCTTTTACCGCTGGTTCGGAAGTAATGATGTACAGGTATTTCCGCAATATTATAACCCAGATAATCAATCTTTTTAACCAGTTCTACGCAGATTGAGCCAGTATTTTCGAACAGAATCACTCTATCAAAAACACTTTTTCTTATGAGGCGAAAGTCACAATCAGTATCCATTAGAGGTAATTGGAAAGCGAATTTGACAAAATGATGATAGATGTTTCCGGCCACTATTCTAAACCAGGGATCGCTTCTTTTGATCTTATAACCATTTACCATTCCTGTTCCATCTTTCATAGCTTCATAAAGTTTGGTTAGCTCTCTCGGATCATACTGCGCGTCACAATCGGTATAAAAAATGAGGTCTTTAGTCGCTTCCGAAAAACCGGTCCTTAGCGCCCCGCCATACCCTCTATTTTTCGCATGGTCAATTATTCTTATTCTTCCTTTCAAAGAGGTCTTAATAATCATCTCTAATGCCTCTCGATCTTGCGGATTACTCCTGTCGTTAATAATTAAAACTTCCCAATCATCTGTTAATTTTTCCACTGTGGCCACTGCCAGGCCAATGAGACTTCCTACCGTCCCCCAATCGTTTAAAAAGGGAAAAAAAATTGATATTGAAGGATTTTTTTTCATATCTTTAGCCTTTTTTTTGAGCAACAATAAACATTTGTTTTCCAAAAATTGGGAAAAGAAACGGCATCTTCAAGTATAGCTTAACTAACAATGGTATCTTTGGTAAACGATCGGCAATTGTATTGGGAACAAATCTGGGTAGGCAAATTTTAATTAGATATTCCAAAGAAGTTAATACTTCAACTATGCTACGATCGCTTACGGGAGTCAGATGATCGAAATAATCCCAGAAATCGCTTGTCGAGAAACGGATGTTTGGATTAAGGATTAGTAGCATACCGCCCTTTTTTAGCACTCTTTTCACCTCTAAAAACACTTTGATGATATCATCTTTTGAAGGAAGATGTTCTAATAAACAACCCATAAATACAACATCAATATTACTTAGCTCATTTGGAAGTTTCGAGGCATTACAAACATATACTCTCACATTTTTATTGGCATGCTGTATGACTCTTTTATTAAGATCGACCGCATATTTTCTCCGGCAAGTAATATGATTTATAAATTCGCAATGACCTGCGGCAATATCCAGAACACTATCGCTTTCTTTTACATATTGCTGGAGAAAATCTTTACATAGGACCTGCCAGATCTCATTTTTCTTTTTTTCATCCCGTGGTGAATAACGGATCTTATAGATAGCATCAAGAATATTGTTTAACACATTCTGTAGTATAATTTAATATCTTTTAATTCACAATGACTCCAAAGTTCTCCGTTATATTACCGGCCAGAAATGAGGCAGCGAATTTAGGAAAATTAATATCTTCTTTAATCTCAAAATATAAAGGTTTAATAAATGAAATTATTATCGTTGAAGACTGTTCTACCGATAAAACTCTTGAAATAGCTTTGCTGCTACAGACAAGATATCCAAAATATATCAAAATAATAAAACGTAAATCCCCGCCGGGTGTGGGTTTAGCCTTACGGGATGGTATGAAAAACATTTCTCATAAAAGTCATTATGTATTATTCATGGACTCTGACTTTCTAATAAACATCCCTGATATTGCTAAAATGATTGCCAAAATTCCTCAATATGACGGTGTAGTCGGTTCCCGTTTTATGAGTGCAAACAGCTTGCTTAATTACCCTAAACTAAAATTCATCGCTAACCGCTCATATCACTTTTTAACCCGTCTGTTTCTCGGGATAAAACACACTGATTTAACCAATAATTTTAAACTTTATCAGACTGAGTTGGTTCACAAAATTTATCCCTTCCTTACCTCTTCTGACTTTTCTGTGAACTCTGAAATTGGTTATTATCCGGTTTTACTGGGAGCAAAAATTGGGGAAGTGCCCGTAAAATGGCAAGAAAGATCAAAACAGATGGGTGTCTCCAAATTTAAACTTTTTCTTGTTGGTCCGTCTTACCTAAATGTTTTTTTAAAACTGATATTGATGAAAATCAAACTTTTATGAATAAATCCTTATACCGTTTTATTTTATATTTTCTAATCGCTAATATCTTTTTAGTTTTAGCTTACCTTCCGCTTATGGTCAAAAACGCCCGCGTTCCTTCAAACAGGTTTAACCCTTTGGTTTCTACATGGGCCCATGATTATTATCTTTATCTATCTGTAATCACTCAGGGTAAAAACGGGTTCTGGTTATATCACGATCCCTACACTACAGAACCGACAAAATCAGGGATATTTTATATCTTTTATATTGGAGCAGGCAAAATTGCGTCAATCTTTAATCTTTCATCGCCTGTTACCTACCATCTCTCAAGTATTATCTCGGCAGAACTGTTTATCATACTAACCTACGTTTTAGCTTCACAAATTGTCGGACCGAAAACTGGTTTTTGGGCCGGTATTATGGCGTTATCCGGTACTTTCGCTCCCCTAATTTTTTTTGAGAAGACGGCCGCCTTTCCGATTGGAGTAAACTTTGACGCTTTGGAAAGGCTCATAGACATTCCCCATTATATTTTTGGACAAGCCATGTTACTGGCATCAGTCATTAGCCTTATTTATTTTTTTAGAAGCTCAAAGCTTGAATATATAATTCAAACAGCCATATTTTCATTCATCGGGGGAATAATTTTACCTTCAAGCCTTCTACCTCTAATTTTTGCTCTGCCTCTAATTTTGATTATCCTGTATAGAAATACTTATTTAGGTATTTTAAACAGAAAGTTTGTGCTTAACATAACGTCTGGAATCATTATAACAATGCTTTCCAGTGCTTTGGCTGCGTTATTGGTTAAGCTCCAGGAAAAGCAAGGTTTTCCCTGGAATATCTGGACTGATTGGAATATAGCCAGATGGAATTTGTACGAGCCGCACTTTAACAGCTATCTTTTCTTATCTTTTGGAATATTGCCGATACTTGCAATCCCTTCAATGATTAAATTCATTAAATCCAAAACAATTGAAAAAAACTATATAGTCATTTGGGCACTTCTGCCTTATCTTCTTTTACCGTTTGTAGATTTATTACAAATCCCAAAAATCAGGCTTATCCAAGAAGCGCCATTCCTTCCTTTTGCTATTTTAGCAAGTACTACTATCTTTTCTACAATATCTTTTCAAAGGAAAAATATTTTTAGGCTGATTCTAATAATATTTTTCCTGTCAACGACGTTACCTGTTTCCCTGTCACTTCTTACAACCCGTATTAATCAATCCAGAAAAGAATCATTTTCCAGGTCAAATAACCATATTTATATTCCTAATCAAGAATATTCTGCAATATCGTATATTGCGCAAAACCTGCCAATAAATTCTATTATCCTGGCAAATCAAAGAATGGGAAGTATCATTCCCGCTTTTACTCCAGTGGTTAGTTTCTTAGGCCATCAAAACCAGACGAAAAACTTTTCTCAAAAACTCTTGGAAACGGAGGCTTTTTATAAAGACTTACAAAACGAGGTTCAAACCAAAAACTTTCTTATTACCAATAAAATTAATTATGTCTACTTTGGATTAGATGAAAACGAGTTAGTCTCTGAAAAATTCAGTTTTAGTTTTCTCAAACCAATTTTTAACAACCAAAATATTATTCTTTACCAGGTTAATCTTTAATCAATTTCTGATCTATGAGGTAATCGCTTATGGTTTCTGCGGTAATCTTATTACCCAGGTTATTAAAATGGGCATCATTGACAAAATAAGGATATCCCCTGCTCTTTTGTTTATCAAATACAGGATATAAATCAAGATAGGCAATATTATTACTTTTAAAAAACTCTCCAAGTCTTTTCTGTAAGAAATCTTTATTCCCCTCAGGCGGATTATAGGTAAATCCGTATTTCCCGCTCACGTTTGTATAAAGCTGTAAATCACCAGGAAGCAAAACTACGACCAGGGGAATCTGATTATCCAGGACAAGTTTATTGATGGCAGTGAGTACTTTATATGCCCTCTGCTCTTCAGGATAAAAGTAATGTAGGCAATCAGGATCCAACACACAATGCCGTTTCAACTCACTTTTTGGAAGCTGCAAATCCGGATCAGGAATTAGATTATATTTTTTCTGTAAAAAATCGGCCAATAGAATAAATAAATGTGAATCGCGTAAGACCGGGTATCTGTATTTAAAAGCGATATTTTTATTCCGCCAAATCTTCCAGTCAACCATATTACAACAGGAAATTACTTTTTGTGGCAGACCCTGGGAATCCATCTTTTCCCAAACCGTTTCAGAAAAATCCTGGATATCGTTTAAGACAAAAAAACCCATTATGATTAAGTCTGGTTTAAGCATCAGCCCTCTTTTTTTAAGGTATACATAATAGCTGTCAGGGCTAAATCCATCGGCGTAACCGGCGTTTATCACTTCAATATTTTGAAGTTTTTTTCTAAGTTCCTGTTCCAAAAGAAACGGATAAGTATTTTGATCGGAAACCCCGTGACCGAAAGTAAATGAATCTCCAAGAACCAGTATCCTCTTTGTCTTTGGCTCTTTCTCCAGGCTAAACTCTCTACCACGATAACCATGACTGTTTAGCGTGGCGTAAGTATTAAAATCGCCCAGATAATATTTCATGAGGCATTTATGGTTTTTTAAAAGCGTGAAGGGCAGATCAGGATCTTTGGTAAAGCAATCAAAAGTCAATGTTTTAGCATTTACAAAAGTCAACTGAGGTTTAATATATTTTACGATCACTTCGGCAATAAGAAGTGAGAATAAAAATCCAAGAAAAGTTATCCCTATTCTTACTATAATTTTTTTAATATGTTTTCGATCATCTCGCATACACTCCTACAAAACTTCCCGCAGTCTCCCGGTCGTTGAGAAAGGGGAAAAGACAGAAATGCCGGATTGTTTTTTTTCATACGGATTATCTACCCAACTTTCTGATCGAACTGTTTAAAAAATAACTTACAAGAGTATAAATATACCCTATCATCAAAGAAAATAAAACTGATAAGGCAAAAACTCCAATAAACTGAATAGGAGAAACTATTGGATACTTGGTTGCCTGGTCTAAAAAAAAATAATGCAAAAGATAAATAAAAATTGAATATCTTCCCAATATGGACAAAATATAGCCAATTCCCTTTTTAAGGGGTAACAACTCAAGGCTTTTTTTAACCAGTAAAAGCAAAGCTATAGACCAAAGAATAAGATGTATGTTGGTTGCCCTTATCAATAATACGCTTGTTGTATTGATAATTACCTCATAGTAAATAAACACCGTAGCAAGGGTCGCGATCACGATTGCATTTTCATGAAAAATCTTCTTTGCATACAAGATTCCCAACCAAAAGACAAAGAAATAATAACCGCCGAAAATCATAGCCATCGAATAAAACGGCCATATATGTATTTGACGCATAAATACCTTATCAGAAAGGAAAAAAACTACCAGTATAAGAAGAACAAACCAATATTTATTTTTTATTTTTGAAACCAAGATGTATAAAAAAGGGAATAAAAGATAAAGCTCGAGTAGAAGATTAATAAAATAGTATGTCGGTTGGGCGGAAAAATTAACTATTTCCGTAAGTATTTGTTGAGCGTTAATCTTTGGATAATTGTAGTAAGTATAGATAACCAAAGTTGCCAAAACATAAGGAATGATTATTGCCGAAGCTCTTTTTAACCAGAAAAGGAGAATAAAAACAAGCGGAGGACTTGTTTTTTTCATAGAAGAAAACGTGTTTGTCACAGCGGATAAGAAAACAAACCATGTTATGGAAAAGAAAGAATGTTGCCAAAGATAAATATTCTGAAATTTGGGGTAAATGAAAGAAGCGTGATCAAAGACTACTGCCAGGATAGCCAAACCCTTCATGATATCGATCCAACCTTCTCTTTTCATAAATCCAGATAATGTAACACTCAATATAGCAAATACAAAAAATTATTGTAAGATATTACTTGTTGACTAAAATTTCCATGAATAAGTTGCTGCTAATATTAACATCAAAAACTACTTTTTTTATATTAACCACACTTTTAATACTGGGACTCAATCTCTTTCCTCTTATTTCTCATATTAAACATGCACCGCCTGGTCGCACCTTCGGCCTCATCCATAATAACGTCCAGGATTTTTATTTCTACCAATCACTTATGAATGAGGGGGCAAACGGAAGCTGGCTGACGTATGACCCCTATACTTCTGAAAACCATAAGCCTTCTGTTATTTTTTCATATTTTCTGGCTTTAGGTAAAGTCAGCAGTTTATTAGGACTTTCTAATGCTGTTACTTATCATTTATTAAGAATTATTCTTGGGTTTTTATTTCTTCTTGCTTCTTACTTCTTAATTCTAAATTTCTCATCATTCCATCGTAAACTTACCTATCTATTATTTCTCTTTGCCGCACCCCTTATGAACGGAGATAAACCTTTTATGAACTGGTGGACGGGGGTAGATCCGATCAGACGCGTGGCGTATCTTCCTCATCACATGGCCGGCAGTTTACTTCTGGTACTGTCAATAATTTTTCTTATTAAATTCTTTAAATCAGGGCATAACAAATATCTTTTATATGCAATAGTAATTGCTCCGATACTTGCCTTTATCCATACTCCTAGTCTATTTATTTTACTTTTAATTCTCCCTCCGACGTTGGGTTTACAGATAGCCTTAAAACACCTCGCGGGTGGCAGGCTGATCCCGCTTAGCGGGAGAAGCCATGACTCCCGCGAGGTGGAGAAACCGATAATTGGCTTACTTGTTTATTGTTTAATTGGGTTTTTTTTACTTATCTTGATGGTTTCCCTAACCAAAACCGGCTTTCCCTGGAGTCAGTATATCGATTGGGAAAAAAGATTGCAATTCCCTTTAGATAAAGAACTTATTGGCGCTTTAGGCTATCTTTTCCCCTTCGCTCTTATTGGCGGAATTAAAGCGGTCTTATCTAAAAGGTTTGATCTGATTCTTATATTTTGCTGGCTTTTTATACCAATTCTTTTTATTCCTTTTGCACCAAGACTTAATATTTCAAACATCCGTTTGATTCAAGGGACACCGTATTTACCATTGGCAATTTTAGCAGTGATGGGCATAATAACAATCGAAAAATTCTTGAAAAAATTTTCAAGGTTACTGTGTTACTGTGTTACTGTGTTACTGGCGTTACTATTTATAATCTTCACCTACCCTACTCTCTCCTGGAGCCTCAAAGATCAAATCAGGGAATACTGGCCGATTTTTGGCAACGTTTATCTTGATAACAGGCTTAAGTATGCTTTTGAGTTTATCAATAAAAATTTTCCTGCTCATACCGTAACCCTCGCCACGTTTTACACCGGTAACTATTTACCGGCTTCTACTAATACAGTCAGCTTTATAGGACACTTCGGATATACATATAATATTGATGAAAAACAAACCTCGGTACAAAAATTCTTTGAAAATAAAATGCTGGAAAAAGAGGCTAAAGAATATCTTCTGAACAACAAAATTACTCTTGTCTTTCAAGGCCCTGAAGAAAAGCCTATATATAAAGACAAACTTTACCCAGAAATCCTAAAACCTGTCTACGATAAGGAAGAAGTCACTTTGTACGTTTTAAAGTAAAGAATTTGAGTTTCGGAATGCCTTTGAAGTGATCTTTATTTCTGGTAACGACTTGAGCTTCGATAAACACGGCTGTTGAAGCTATGACGAAGTCAGCTAAAGGCAAAGACAATTTCCAGTCTCGGGTTAACTCTCCCGCAAACTTAGCCAAATTTTCATCAAATGCAACCACTTTGAAACCGGCCACTAACTCCGAAATTTTAGACTCGTCTTTTTTCGAGAAACTGCCCGCAAACAGTTCAAATACTGTCATGGAAGAAACATAAATCTCAATCTTTCCCTGTTCTTGTAGAGATAAAAGATCGGGCAACCGGCCTTTTGAAGTTCTCAAATAATCTATGATAATATCGCTGTCAACGACTACCTTTGCCATCTTTTTTCTTCCTCCAGGAACCAAGTTTTTTCATGTATTCCAATTCTTTTTTTCCTCTGAAAAATTCCCTATGCTCTTTAAATTTATCATCGGGTATATCTTTCCATATGCCTCCTAACTTTGGCAGAATCTCAAGTGCTTTTTTTGCCCTTTCTCTGGGATCGTCTTCTATTTTGACCAATTTCACGATCCTTCTCCCCTCTTTTTCCACTTCAACCTCAATCCCCTTAAAAGCTACCATGTCAGCGATTCTAAAGAGGTCTTTTCTAAGATCAGTAATAGAGATAATCTGTGTCATAACGTACATCAGTGTACGCTAATTATGAAGACTTGTCAACTTTGTAAATTATTACTTGCTTATTATTATAAATTGGAGAAATAAAAGAGTAATATGCTGTCAAATCTTCTATTCTACCCAACTCTCTTTCCTGCGGGCCGAAGAAGATATAAGAAATATTTTCTCTTCTAAGAAACTCTTTTGCGTCATTACTCTTCATTTTCCCAGAATAAAACTCGGCTGCTATTTTTTCCTTAGCATCTTCATCTGGCGTATTGGCATGCCCTATGTAAACAAAATTTCCAGCGTATGCAGGAATGAAATTTCCCGCTGTAATATAAGCCAGAACAACTTCTTCTCCTTTTGTGTTATCTCTCAAGTAATAAACACCTTCCATGAAGTCTTTTAAAGGATAAGCCAGTTGGGCACCAATTGGCACCGTCCAGGTTGCTTCTCTTTTCCACGTAGCTTGATCCGTCAACCACAAAACCATAGACCCCATTATCCCTAACCCCATAACTATAATTCCTGCTACTATAATCCAAACTCCAATCTTGGACACTAATACATGCGATCGCGTGAATGTGTGTCCAATAAATTTATAAAGCTGAAAGAAGAAATATGCTACCAGTATGCCTAGAGGTATATGAACCGCTGCTTCAGTCCAACGCAAAGGAGATTGCTGCGGAACTTTTTCAAAGACGACGATTAATATTATTACCGCGAGTATCCAAGAGACACTTGCAAATAGCTTTTTCTCTTTTTTAATCAAAGCGACCAATAAACCAGCAAGACCAAGAGGTAATAAAGGCCCTAACGCTAAAGCATATTCTTTATAAGGCAAAGGCATGCGGTGTTCAATATCAAAGAGTGCCAAAGCGCTCCATGGCATGACTTGAAACATTACTTTTAGATAAAGAAATGACGGAAAAGACAGAAAAATAAACAATAGTCTTGGTATGATTTGTTTTATGAAGGTCTCACCTTGCGAGGCAAGGTGAGACCTTGTAAAGCTAAATTCTAAAACAGATAAAACTCCAAAAACCGTATAAACTATAATTAAGGTGGGCGGAAATATGATTCCGACAATTAACCCCGCTATTCCCCAAATTATCAACTTAAGATACTTTAATGAATTACTGGTTTCAGAAAACCGCCAAATGAATAACAGAATAAATATCTGACCCAAAAGTACGTGGGGTAGAAAAGTAATTCTTTGTAGACTGTCAACTGCCGACCACCAACCCATATAGGTCGCAAAACGCCAAAAATTATGGAACCAGATTGGAATTGGCCAACTTCCCAAAGTGACTGCCAATAAAAAGGCAGGAATCGCCCACCAGCCGGAAAATATGCCTCTCAGATATCGACTAATTAAAATTAAGAAAATCAAGCCTAACAAAAGACGGGCCGTGTGGTAAACCATCGGGGGATCTAGCCTAAATACGCCTCCTATTTTACCGATCATGAGATAAAAAATCTGGAAAAAAGAACCGGAGTGTGGACGATTATAATATTTTTCGGAAACGGTCCATCTCCCCTCCTGACCCTGCCTGATTCTGGATAGATAAAAATTATAATCGAACATGTAATTATGCTCCAAAACAAAAACCCGGTTTGAAGGAATCTTTGCAGATTGATAAATCTCGTAAAATGAAGGTATAAAAGAAAAGATGACAAACAGGAAACTGAGTATTATTAATATTCTCATATTGACTCTTCTTACCTAAATGCTAAAATTTTAGCATAAAATGAATAAAGAAGATCATAATATCATAAAAATTGTTTTTCTTACTTCTTTTGGAATCCTGATAATTTCCGGTACAATCTATATTTCATTTCTCTATTCGCAAAGACAATCAAACAATATAATATTGCCTGGAGGAGTTACATATTTAGGGCCTTCTGAGAATAAAAACGCGACACCACCACAAACATCCTCTCCCACTCCCGTACGATTTACCGCCCTCTCAACTGAAAGCTGGAAATCTTTTGGGGGGGAAATCTATCCATACTCCTTTTCTTATCCTTCCAGTCTGCCATTAGTGGTTTTTCCTGACGATACGACTGATAGCGTAGCTATCGCCTGGAATAATATTCCGCCACAAATCAATATTCTCTTAAATATGGAGTTCATGGACAAACGGGATCCCAAGTCTCTGCAACAATCTAAAATAGAATATGTGAAAAATTGGTATCGCTACTTTTCCGGACTGAAGGGTCTTTCTAAAATAGACAAGTTTACCAATACTAATGGTCTTAAGGGATATAAAGCCATCTATATTAATACCATCAATCAGACTCCTAACGTTGATGTTTTCTTCGAAGTTCCGAATAACCCGGATAAACTGATCCATATGGGTAGTGGCGTCCTGGATCCGGAACTTTTTGACCGGATGGTTGACAGTCTAAGATGGAATTCTGCACATTCTTGACTATGCCTTCATTATTTTTAATTCTTTTCATAGGACTCGCAACAAGACTCTTATTAGTCGGTAATCCGGGTTTTCTGGCTGATATCGCCTTCTGGAAATCCTGGAGTCTTGCAGCTCTTGATCACGGTTTTGTCTGGACAACTTATAATTCCAACATTAATTATCCTCCCGGTTTTATTTATATTCTCTATCTGATGGGTAAAATTTATTCATTTTTGGGTAATCCCCATGACTACAATTCTTACTGGTCCCAGAATAACTTTGGCTTTCTTTTTGCCTCAAAATCCATTGCCATCATCTCAGATGTACTCGTAACGTTAATTATTTACTGGTTTTTCTCGCACTTCTCCCGTGTCATTCCGAGCCCGCCAGCTGGCGGGTCGAGGAATCTAGGCCATCAGGCCGCATCTTCACGCTCACAACGATTGCTAGATCCCTCGACTCCCTCGCAAAGCTCGGTCGCTCGGGATGACAAATTAAGACTTTTTTTCTCCGCTATTTTCTTCCTCAATCCGATCGTAATTTTGGATTCAGCTGTCTGGGGTCAGGTCGAATCGTTTGGAATTCTTTGGACCTTGCTTGCCATTATCTTAATCTTTAATCGCCGTCCTCTTCCGGCTACTATTTTTTTTACTGTCGGGATACTCATGAAGTTGCAAAATATTATCTATATTCCTCTTTATTTCCTTTTTATCTTCCGGTATTTTGACCTTCGAACTGTCTTTAAAAGTCTGGCTGTGGCAACCGCAACTTTTTTTATGGTCAACTTGCCTTTTGTCTTAGCCAATGAAATGAAACAGGTACTCTATCTGATGACTGTCAATAGCGACTATTTTCCCTGGATGTCACTCAACGCTCATAATCTCTGGTGGATTGTTTCTGGGGCCTCCGGCATGGAAGTAACTGATAGAATTACCGTTTTTGGAATCTCAAATGCAAAAACGATCGGACTGCTTATTTTTTCCGGAATTTATTTTCTATTATGTCTTCTTATATACCGCAAACCAACACCAAGAAACTTTTTACTGGTACTCTTAATGGCAATTCTAGCCTTCTTTCTTTTCACTACAGAAAGCCATGAAAGGTATAGCTACCCGGTAATAATACTTTTATTATTCCTATATCCTTTTCTTGAAAGAAAAACAAATAATGTGCAAAAATACTTCTGGTTTGTTTACCTTCTTCTCTCTCTAGCTATTTTTTTCAACATCCACACCGGATTAGTCATCAATTATCCTCAAAACGGCATTGGTATACTGACAAAAATCACCACCAGCCAGCTTACCCTGCTCAACTCTTACGTTTTTATCCTGGGATTCATTCTCCTCTTGCCGTATATATTCTCCGAGATGTCTTACTGGTTCATAACAATCCCGTTTTTAATCATAGTTTCAGGCATAACTCTAAGTAACGCCTCATATTTTTTCAAAAGAAAAGTTTCACTGACAGCTTTTAAACCAGTTATAGAGAAGCAGGATTATGGTACACCTCAAATAAATAAAGCCGTTAATTCAATCCAGGGCTGGAAATCATGGAGCCGGTTATCCGGTAATTACTTTTATTACAATAAAGGTTTTGGTTCTCACGCCAATTCCCATCTGGTTTTTGACATCAACCGTAAATTCAACAAGTTTACCACCGATTTTGGAGTCGATACAGAAAGTTCAACCCTGGCCAGCGTTGTTTTTAAAATCTATGGCGATAATACCGAGCTCTATACAAGTTCAAAAATGGGCCGGTTTGATTTTCCCCAGCACGCTGAAATTAACGTCAAGGGGGTAAAACATCTTGAACTAACGATAACCGATGCCGGAGATGGTATCAATAACGATCATGCAGACTGGCTGAATCCGGTACTATATAAGTGACAATCGATCAATGAAATACGTAGCCTATCTCATATTAATAGCAAATATTATCTTTAATCTCTGGCTCAACTTTCCCGAGACCAAAATCCTGGCTGACCCCAATGACAACATCTTCCAGTTTTCACTTGTTAACCGAACTAATTGGGTCTGGCAAAATTATGGATGCCCTTTATCTCTTTCCTGCCTACCTAACTTAATAGATCATTTAGTCCCGAACTGGGCGGAAGGCTATCCCTTGCCATTTTATTACAGTCATATACCTCAAATTGCGATTGTTTCTTCATATAATCTCATAATTAAACCTCTCAGTTCTCTTTTTTCTTCGCCCATTACACTTTACACATACTATAACTGGAGCAGATACCTCCTTTTTACCCTGTTCCCGATACCTGTTTATCTAGCCCTTAGAATTGTAGGTTTAAACCCTTTATTATCCTCTCTCGGAGCTTTTTTTGCTTCACAATTCTCAACCGATGGACTTTATGGTATCGACCCTCCGAGTTTCCTTTGGCGGGGATATGGGCTTACATCCCAACTGTATGGGATATTCTTTTTACCACTGGGACTGGCGTTTGTATATAGAGCTTTAAGCAGACGCGGGGAGGCCATGCTTTTTGAGCATGCCCACGGCCTCGAGTCCCGACCGAGTCGGGACGAGTTTGGGAAGTGCGCAAAAAAGTCATGGCTGACCTCAGCGGCTGCGATAGTTTTCCTAACCCTCACTACTGCCGGACATCTGGGGATCGGAATTATCGGCATACTTTCAACTATACCTTTTATATTTTTAGACCTTAATCTCAAAAATATTATTTTAAGAGCGAAAAAATTATTATTTGTTATCTGTTGTCTGTTTTTAGTTCTCGCTTACTGGCTTATCCCCATACTTTTAAACAATCAATACCATATTGTCTCTTTTTGGGATCCAATCTGGAAATTTAACTCTTACGGAGTTTATGAGGTGGTACGGCAGTTTTTACAGGGTGAAATATTTGACTGGAAAAGAGGTCCTATTATCACCATCCTTGTGATGATTGGTTTTTTTAATATCATTTTAAACACCTCTTTATTCCCATTTGCCTTACTTTTCATATTCTGGGTCTTTTTTTATTTTGGCCGAACGACCTGGGGAGGATTAATAGACTTGATTCCGGGAATGAAAGATTTTCACCAGCACCGTTTTATAGTCGGAGTCCATATTGCGTCTTTATTCCTCATTCCAAGCGGGCTGGATTATATTTTTAGATTAGTTAGACAAACTCTAGGGAAAATTACCAATATCATCGAAATAGTCTCAAATCTTAAAAATTCCCCCGATGGCCATCGGGGGATCCACGATGCTGTAATCCCGATTAAATCGGGAACAGCATCGGGACAAAATATAATCTTCTATATCTTATCAATAGCTTTAGTATCAATTTTATCTTACTTTACTGTTAAACAAACCATGGATTACGCTTCACTCAACAATCGATGGATTGGTGAAGCCAACACCGCCTATAAATATGACGAGGATAATTTCCAAAATCTCCTGAGTCGCCTTGATAGCCTTCCCTACTCTCGTCTCTATGCCGGTCGTCCCGGTAACTGGGGCAAAGACTTCCGTCTTGGTTCTACCCAACTGTATCTTTTGATGGGTTCCTATGGATACGATATCAGTCAGTTCTTACCGGAAACCTGGTCGCCCTTATCGGAAAACGAGCAGAATTTTGATGAAAGAGTCGCTGAAGATTATGATCTTCTAAATATAAAGTACATCGTCACAGATAAAAATCATGATTTCACTGTCAAAGCAAAACTGGATAACAAATACGGTCCGTTTGAACTCTATACCGTTCCTACCACCGGCTGGTTTGATGTAGTTACCGCACCTCAGTTTGTGAAATCAGATAAAACAAATTTTATAAATATCGTCCATCTTTGGCACCAGTCTTATCCCAGACGCTGGAAAATGCACCCTTTAATTAGTGTTGAAAAGAAACCCTTGATTCCGCAGGGGATGCAAAAAATCTTAGAAATGAAAGACGAAGTAAGTTATTCAGAGGGGTCAGGCCTTAAAGGCGCTAAAGACCTGACCCCATCAACTAAAAACATTTTCTCTGATTATCCCTTTGTCTTTCCCGAATCAACTCCTTCAGGAAAGATAGTTAGTGAAAAAGTCGAACGCCAGACTTATACAGGCACGGTTGAGGTTCCTAATAACTGCCGAAACTGCTTTGCCATGTTCAAAATGAGCTATCATCCCGACTGGACAGTCAAACTTGACGGAAACGTAACGGGGAAATATGCCGTATTCCCCTTTTATCTGGCTGTTCCGATAACCTCCGGCACGCACACTGTGGAATTCACCTATCAACCGAATAGATTGAAAATTATACTTATGATAGGAGAAATAATTATTCTTCTCACTTTCATCTGTTTTAGGTTTTATAAGAAAAATAAATTATCCTAAAACATATACTATTTAACTCGCGGCCGCGAAGAAATAATATATCTTTCCTTAAGTCTCTTATAGACATGGTAAGCTTTATCTCCTAACCACCATTGCGGCAAAAGTGCAAAAGGAAGCTGCGGATCGTCTTTAAGAATAGAAAGGTATTGAAAAATCAAATCTCGCCACGATCCTTCATCTCCCCTAGCATCTTTTAGAAATTCTTCATACTTATCGTTTATCTTCTCAAGCAAGTATAGTTTTACTAACAAGTCTTGAATAGTTGTTTCGCCAACGCCACCATCTTGACCGATATCAGATACGATGACTGTACCGGGAATTTTAAATTTCTGAACAAATCCATTTACTAATTCCCGCGGATTATACGGAGTCAACCAATTACTTTCCTGTAAAAGTTTACACCCTAAATTTTTAAGGAATAGTCTAAACTGATCTCTTTTCTTATGGGCTATTTCTGGAATATCGTAAGTGATAAGATAAATTCTTTTATCCCAAGGGCGTTTAGCTTGATAGTGAGGTAGTGTTTTTGTGAGTCTTTTCCTCCCAAATTCTGTAATTTGCGGACTATATAGATTATTTCTTTTCTTATATGTTATTAAGCCTTTCTTAAGAAGTTGATGCCAAGTAGCGGCAAGAGTTGTATGATTCACCTTGTTTAGAAATTCATCTGCTTCGGTAAAAGCCTGATAAACTCCTCTTGAGCCGTATTTCCCCACCGATACTCCCACAAGAGCAACTTGCCAGATAAGAATATCAACGAGTGAACCGAAAATTCCGTAAGTTATCTCTTTTACTTTGGATTTCCTACCCATAAATATATACTATTACATTCTCGGCCGCGATAGCAATAGTATATATTGCTAATTTGTTGCGTTTAGAGCAAATTGCTCTTATAATTCCAAAACACTATGCCACGCTTAGATGGAACACCAATTACACCAACACAACTTAAAGATGTTTTAAATCTAAAAGATCTTCATAGCTCTGGTTTTCAGTTGCATAAATCCCATAGATTCATCGGTTATTTAAGAAGTAAAATTGTTAAACAAGCTACTCCACCACCTGAATTACCTGACGGATCAGGATCACATAGTTTACTTTTTTATTCTGGAAAAGAACCTAAAAGACTATATAGAGTAGTAGAAGAAATAGTGCTAAAACGAAATCCACAAATAGACCCAGATGAAATTCTTCTAAATGAACGACTTCATGAGCACTATAACCATGTCGATAAGGCTTTAGACGTATTTACTAGACGTAATACCGACGAAGTCACTCGTGGCTTGGTTCTTTTATGTGGCGGAAAACACACAGGAACTCTCGTAAATATGCTTCATGAATGGACTGGAACCGCTTCTCCCTTTACACAAAACGTGAATTAATCCACCAATCACTCAAAAAAGGGGTTCACTGTCTCGCTTAAGAGGTTTTCTCAACTCCAGGATAACTAACCTTGTTGATGATGATACTATTGCTGATGCTCTTGGATTCTGGTTTAATGATATCGGACTTACTCAACATTATGAAATAGAGCTACCTCTTTTCTTCCATGCGCTAGCTGCCGGTAGTTATCAAAATTCTAAACAAACAGTAGGCTACTTTGATAAAGTCATGGGGCTTAGTATGTGGGTGACTTAATAAAAAGCCCCGCGTCAAACGCGGGGCTTTTTATTAATTAGTTACAAATTTAAAAATTATCCCTGACTTTGTCTTTGCTTAGAAAAACATTCGCGACAAAGCACTCCTGTTCCCTTTCGGGGTACAAAAGGTACTTCATCTTCTTTACCGCAATTACTGCAAGTAATTTTGGTCATTTGACGATCGGTCATACGGTCAGCTTTTCTTTTTTGACGACAATCTCCACAACGGAATGGCGGATTATCAAAGCCTTTTTGCTGATAAAATTCCTGCTCTCCCGCTGTCCAGACAAATTGCTTACCACAGTCTTTACAGACTAATGTTTGATCTTGAAAATTTGATGTTTGCATCCTGGTTTCACCTCCCTTCAAACTGGTCCTTATGTTTCCAGGATGCCCAAGGAGAAAACCTAGAGTATACCGTGGAATAACTATAGACCTTTATACTAATCGGTAGTATAGCACATTATGAAATAAAAAAGAAACCTCTTCAGAAATCAACTCTCCACAAAATGTGCGCCGAGGCTTTTTTTCCTGTTTAAGGCAAGTTTTAAAATATATTTTCCGACCAGCGCCATATTTTTTACTTCAGAAAAATCACAATTAATTTCTCTTGTCTTCTCCAATTCACTATTCCACTCACTAAGCTTTTCATACGCCTCCTGCATCGTTTTGTGATTTCGAACAATCCCGGCACTTTTCCACATAAGCTTTTTTATATCCTCCCTTAAATTGCCTGTCTTTATATTCTCTTTATAATCTGAGAGTTCACAATCAAAATAATCTCCTGCTTTAACTTCATGAATTACTTCAGGAAGTCTTAAAGGAAAAACTGCCGCCTCCAAAAGCGAATTTGAGGCAAGCCTGTTTGCTCCCTGAACTCCGGTATAAGCCGTCTCACCGAAAATAAAAAGATTTTTAATTTTGGTTCTGCCGTATAAATCAGTCATTACTCCGCCACAACTGTAATGGGCAGCAGGAGTCACCGGAACACAATCCTTTGTCATATCGTATCCTCGGCGTTTTACTTCCCTGTATAAATTGGGGAATCTCTTTTTTATAAACGTTTCTCCCTTATGTCTGATATCCAAAAAAACCTGGTTGCCTTTTTTTTGCTCCTCATAAATAGCACGCGCGACAATATCCCTCGGCGCCAGTTCTGCCCGCCGATCCACTTTATGCATAAATCTGTCTCCGACTTCATAATTTTTGATCTTTGATCCGCCAGCTGGCGGATGATCTTTGATTTTTATTAGGTATGCTCCTTCTCCTCTCAAAGCCTCGGAGAGCAAAAACAAAGGCGCTTCATTATGTTTCAGGGCCGTTGGATGAAACTGAATAAATTCCAGATCGCAGACGCCAAGATCCGCCCTTATCCCTACCGCCAGACCATCTGCTGTGGCAACTTGCGGATTTGTCGTCCATTGGTATAACTGACCAATCCCACCTGTAGCCAGAATTACTGCCCTTGCGTAACAATTTGCAACTTTTTTATGCTTTATAATCTGTATGCCGGAACAGCTGTTTTTCCTCACTAACAATTCCAGTAAAGAGGTATCCTGCCAGATCTCGATATTTTTAACTTTTTTGACCTTATTGATTAAAGCAAGCTCAATGCTTCTGCCTGAAAAATCAGTCGAGTGCAGGATACGCCTACGTGAATGACCTCCCTCTAAAGTCAAAGAGAATTCACCATCCTTTTTGTCAAAAACAACGCCCTGCTTAATAAGCCACCCGATCGCCTGCGGAGATTTTTTGATTAGAGTCTCAACCGCTCTTTTTTTGTTGTGGTATGCTCCTGCAACAAGCGTATCTTTAATATGAGAAGCAAAAGTGTCATTACGATCTACGACTGCCGCTATTCCCCCTTGAGCGAGCATACTTGCAGAGTCTGTAAGTTCTTTTTTGGTAATCAGAAGAACTTCCCCATATTCTTTTAACACCAAGGCAGAGGTCAAACCTGCAAGTCCTGAACCGATAACGATGAAATCGTGCTTCATGATGCTTGCCCCGAAGTTGCGCTCCTTGCGGGTGAGGACGTAACCCTCAACGCAAGGGAAGCATACTTTGGGGACTTATTGTAAAATATACACTTAGTAGATATAATACAATTATAAATCTCAAAGCTCAAATGTCAAAACTCAAAACTAATAACAATTTAATAAAAGAAATCCAATACTGGAAAAAGAAACGGGAAGCTGTAATCCTGGCTCATAACTACCAAATTCCGGAAGTTCAAGATATTGCTGATTTTGTCGGTGATTCTTTGGAACTATCTCAACAAGCAGCGAAAACTGACGCCAAAATCATCATTTTTTGCGGCGTGCATTTTATGGCCGAATCAGCGGCTATCTTTTCTCCTCAAAAGACGGTTTTGATACCTGATCTTAAAGCCGGTTGCTCCCTGGCAGCCTCAATAACTGCGCAAGAGCTTAGAAAGTGGAAAAAACAATATCCAAAAGCAGTCGTGGTTACTTACGTCAATACCAGCGCAGAAGTCAAAGCAGAAAGCGATTACTGCTGCACTTCGACTAATGCGGTTAAAATTGTCAATTCTTTACCATCCAACCAGGAAATTCTTTTCGTTCCTGATATGTTCCTGGGTGATTACGTGGCGAAAATGACCGGAAGAAAAAATATGATCATTTATCCGGGCGAATGCCACGTCCATGCCAGAGTCAGACCGCAGGATATAACCCACAAAATGGATGAACACCCCAAGGCCGAATTTCTGATCCACCCCGAATGCGGCTGTGTCTCAACCTGCATGCATTATGTAGCAGCAGGTGATATACCAGTCCGCCAGCTGGCGGATAAAACCCACATCCTTTCCACCGGAGGCATGATGAAATATGCCAAATCTTCCGCAGCTTCCGAATATGTAGTAGCTACAGAAACCGGTATTCTATACCGTCTCAAGAAAGAAAATCCCAAGAAAAATTTTATACCGCTGCGTGACGATATGGTCTGCCAGTTCATGAAAATGATCACTTTACCCAAACTTTTAAACTCCTTAAAAAATCTGGAATTTGAAGTCAAAGTACCCAAAGAAATTGCAGATCGTGCCAGAATACCGATTGAAAGGATGCAACAACTATCGAATTAAGCAATTTGTCATCGTGAGAGATTGTCACGTCGTCCGCCAGCTGGCGGCCTCCTCGCAATGACATAAAGCATAATATGACAAATAAATCCTCTTTAATCCTTAAATACTTTCAAAAAGCTGGTCAATTAACGACGCAAGATAGTAATTATCAAAAGACCATCACTTCCCTGTTCAAGTGGCTTCTTGACTCTGATCAATATAAAGATGATCGGACCACTAAACTATTAGAGCTTAAAACATCAATCACCGCTCAAATCATATCTCATGATACAGGTATTATTGCGGGTATCGATGAAGTATCCTATCTCATCCCAAAATTTTCCTCACTTATCATCAAAGCAGGAAAAAGAGACGGTGAAAAGGTAGAAAATGGGCAGATTATTGCAGAAATTTCCGGTCTCTCACGGGAAATTTTATCTCTGGAAAGAACAGTCCTAAATCTCCTTCAACGTATGTCTGGTATAGCCACCGAAACAAACAAATTAATAGCTCTTATCAACTTACAACCCACAACCCACAACCCACAACTATATATTGCCGCTACCCGCAAAACTCCCTGGGGGCTATTGGACAAAAAAGCAGTTACTATCGGAGGAGGATTGACACATCGGCTTAATTTAGGCGACGGGATTTTGATAAAAGACAACCATTTGGCTGTATTTAAAAAAGAGTTTGGATTAAATTCTATCGATATGGCTGTGAGTTATGCGCTAGAGATTTCTTTAAGAGGTCCAACCCTGCCAGGCAGGGTTGGACCTCATCAACACAATCTTATCGAAATAGAAGTTACGACTCCCGACCAGGCTCATATCGTATTAGAAACATTTTATAAATATAGTAAACTAAAGAATAATAATTTAGCAATTATGTTTGATAACTTTTCGCCCGAACAAACAAGATCAACTATCAGAAGTCTAAGAGAAAAATTTGATCTTAATCTTGTCATCCTAGAAGCCTCCGGGGGAATCAATGAGAATAATATAAGAGATTGGGCAAAAACCGGAGTAGATATTCTCTCACTTGGCTCCCTCACCCACTCTTCTAAAACCTGTAACTTGTCACTGGAAATTTAAGAAAATACCTTTACCATTTCCGGTGTTCTTTTTCGAAATTCATAGACCAGTGCCGGTCTGGCTTTTATGCCTTTACGGACTTTAGCTGTCTTTCTCAAAATGCCTAAAAGAAGGATTTTCTTCCTGAAATTTCGCTTGTCCAGTTCTTTTCCTAAAATTGCTTCATAGGTCTTTTGCAACTCGCTTAAGGTGAATTCCTTTGAAAGCAAACTATAGACAATATTGGTATATTCTATTTTCCACTGCAGCCTTTGGATTGCATAACTTATTATTTTTCTATCCACTAGCCTCGCCAAGTCTGACTTGGCAAGGCTAAACCAGTTGTTCAACGACTTTAATACAAACTTAGGTAACAAAATATAATATACTACCTCAATCTTGGTCGTGGTTTTGGCGGGTTTTGAAAAAGTGTAAAGTTGTTCGAAGTAATAATCATAAACAGATAAATTTAAAGTGTCCTTAAATATTCTCCCCACCGCAGCGTCTAATGATTCCCCGCTTTCTATCTTCCCTTGCGGAAGATGACTATCGGATAAATATACCAGTAATTTATCATCGTTAACCGTGAAAGTAACGATTTTGATCGTAAAGTCATTATTCATGGGTAAATTACAAAAATTCCGAAGCGTTTATAAACTTAACTTCTGCAGGCAGTTTGAATAAATCCGATTTTTCCAGGCTTATCAGGTTGAGGTTTTGACATTTAAGCGATCTACCCGCTTTTATAAGTGATCGTAGTTCACGACTTCGGGTTTCTTCATCAGACAAATCAAAACAAACTTGATATAAAACAGCGGTGTTACCGTCCTCAAGTATGGCAAAATCAACTTCGTTCCCTTTTTCATCCTTGTAGTAATGCACTGTTTCATGGTTTTTGGTCAACTTGTGATATATCAAATTTTCAAATAATCTACCCATGTTTTTTGAGAATTTAGTTGACAGTGCGGTCATAAATCCGCAGTCTATAAAATATACTTTGCGCGGATATTGAAGCTGGTTTAAAACTTTGGGGCTGCAAATATAAAGTTCATTCATAAAATACGAGCTCTCTATGTAGGAAAGATAATTGTCTATAGTAGACTTGCCAACTGCAATACCTATGCTTTTCAAGCTGTTGTGAAGTTTTGAAATAGTAATATAGCTTGAGTTAAGAAGCAGTTTCAAAAGTGTTCTAAGGGCTGCATTGTTATCTATTCTATACCTCTCAGCGATGTCTCTTTGCACCACTGTTTGAAAGTAGGCCTGTAAAAGTTCCTGCTTTTTCTCCCGTGGAGTGAGAACGACTCCTGGCAATGCTCCAAATGTTAAGTATTCATCGAAAAGAAAATGAAAACGGGCAGTCTCATCTTTTACCAAAGCCAGTTTTTTAAAATCAACACTTTCTTTCTTAAAACGCAGAAATTCTCTAAAGTTGAGAGGGTAAACTTTTATTTCCCACGCTCTTCCCCGAAGTTCTGTCGGAAGCTCCCTGCTACTCATTTTCGAAGAAGAACCGGTAATATAAATCTGTATGTTTTCGCTGTCAAGAATCCGCCGTACCCATTTTGACCAGTTAGGAATAAATTGCAGTTCGTCTAAAAACAGATATGCAGGCTTTTTGCCATAAACTGCCTGCACCTCTGGTATAAGATCGGTAAGAAGTTCTATTTTAGGTGAAATTATCCGCTCATCTTCAAAGTTAATATAAACCACTTCTTCCCGGGAATGGGTTTTTAACAGTTTTTCTATTGCCTCGTAAAGCATATATGTTTTTCCTACCCTCCTGAAACCTGTAATCACGGTAGCCATTTTAGTCTCCTGATGCGGCGCAGTATCCAATTGGATATCGCGCCCTAATATCAGTGGTAACTTCCGCTCTTTCCATTCATATAAAAGTGTTCTTAATATTGTATTCATAAGACAACATTAGCATATTCTTGTCCTATTTGCAAGACGATTTACGGGATACTAACGCAGGAGGTATAGAGTTAAAACCTGAACCAACTTTTGACTGAGTTGATTAAGTTATCAAAACTTGACGTATTCGCACCCGGAACACAAGCACATAGATTTCCTGTTGTAAATTTACAAGTACACGTTCCACCTGTAATTCCTACGACTGTGCCTGGTGGCTTACCAAGACAACCGGCAGAGGTTGGAGATGATGTTGAACAAAGTTGAGGTGGATTAGTTTGCGGTTGATTTTGCGCCACTCCTCCTGCAACTCCTTGATCACTACTACCACCCGCACTTCCTCCAGAACCATTTTGTTGTTGTTGACCTTGGTTTTGGTTTTGCTGCTGACCTTGATTATTAGCATCATTTGTTTGTGAATAATCATAAGCAGCGCAACCTGGCCTTTTATCAATCTTATACTGTTTTCCGTTCGGATATTTACAACTTGCCGGTCCAGAATTGGCTGAATCAGATCCATTGTCACAAGAACACGTTGGGCAGTCAATTCCGCATTTTAAACTTGGATCTGTACATGTTTGATTCACTGCCTCTAAGCATCCTAATTTTGCTGGATCAACAACACATTTTCCTTGACAAACCTGCTGTGTACTAGTACCAACATCATTATCATAACTTATTGGTATTGAAGGTCTACAACCAGAAGGACACACCGCAACACATTTCGCCCCACTATCACATAGGTGTCTATTGTAATATGTTCCACTTGCATCAGTCCAACTTGAACAAGTATAACATGCATGAGAAGAGCATATCGCAGGATCATCCTTGTTACAAGCGGCACCATACCCTGGTGGTGGTTGGGTAAGCGGCTTCAAAGCGCTTCCGCCCCATATCCCTAATCGAGAAGCAGCCCTGGGTTCGTTGCCGAGATTTTGCGTCAGAAGGGCGTAAACAGTTACGGGAAGGGAGGCGATGATAAAAAGAAACAGGAAATATTTTCTAAAAAAATATCTAAAATTGCCTCCAGATTTTTTTGCGGGTTTTTGCGCCATATAATTAAAACCTGTCTTATACCAGTAAAATACATTTATGACTGGTTGTCAAGAGGAATTTGACAAAATACTGTAGGGAGGTCAGCACATAGTATACAGTTTTCCGGTGTCCAGAGATTTGTAAACTACAGAAACAGGTGTTTAAAACTCTTCGGCCAGGAA
>Ga0155721_107_pt7 | contig 48704 bp, 50 predicted proteins | sample RifCSPlowO2_01_FD_107377 | JGI IMG/M metagenome (GOLD analysis project Ga0155721, IMG submission 107377) | Candidatus Gottesmanbacteria bacterium RIFCSPLOWO2_01_FULL_39_12b
TGACTACACGAGGGATGAAAAAGAAAGAAATGAGACAAATTGGAAAATGGATTGTTGAGGTAATCGGAGAAGTAGATCATTATCACTTGCCTGAGGTCAAAGAAGAGCGATCAATATTTGTTAAAAAGGTTAAAGCCGAACTTTGGAAAAATAAAAAACTTCTCGCCGTTGGTAAAGAAGTAAAAACTCTTTGTAAGCAATTTCCGGTACCCTGAACATGAAAAGGATTGCTGTCCTTCTTTCCAACAGAGGTACGGGCAGTAATCTGGCTGCTATTCTCTCCGCCATAGAAAAAGGCAAGATAAAAAATGGGAAAGTAGTTATTGTGGTTTCAGATAAAGATGACGCTTACGGCCTTGTTAGAGCTAAAAGAAAAAATATTCCAACTCTGGTTTTAAGCCTTAGGGAGTTTGCAAGAAACGGAAAAAGCAGACAAGAATATGATGAAGCTCTGGGTAAGATCCTTAAAGAGAAATACCGAGTAGATTTGGTAGTATTGGCTGGCTGGATGCTTATATTATCTAATAATTTTATTAAATATTTTTCTGCCAGAACTATAAATTTACATCCTGGCCTGCTGCCGGATGGAAACTCGGATTATATAAAACTTTCGGACGGAACAAAGATAAGAGCTATTAGAGGATTACATACTAACGACGCAGTCCAATTTGCCATTGACCAAGGATATCCTGCTACCGGTTCCACGGTGCATTTTATCACCGAGAACGTTGATGATGGGCCGGTAATCATAAGAAGTGAAGTAAAAATTCACGATAACGATACGGCTGAATCTTTGTACGAAAGGATGAAGAAAGAAGAACACAAAATACTTCCCTTTGCAATCGATTTATTTTGTAACGGCAAGCTGAAAAATATATGAAAGTTCTTGTTATCGGTTCAGGAGGACGTGAGCACGCTTTGGTTTGGAAGATTGCCCAGTCTAAAAAAGTCAAAAAAATATTTTGCGCGCCTGGAAATCCGGGGATGATTTTGGGGTCAGACCTTAAAAAATCTCAAGGTCTGACCCCTGTCATAGAAAATATTCCGATTCAAGTGCGCGAATTAGACAAATTACTCCAATTTGCTAAAAAAGAAAAGATCGATCTGACCGTCGTTGGTCAGGAAAATCCTCTAATATCCGGGATAGCCGATTTATTTGTCAGACATAATCTTCCTGTTATCGGTCCCACAAGAAAAGCAGCAAGGATAGAAGGTTCAAAAGTATTTGCAAAGAAATTGATGGAAAAATATGGTATACCTACGGCTAAATTTGAGGTATTTGATGATTATAATAAAGCAATAAGATATGCCAAAAAATTGAAGTATCCTCAGGTCGTGAAGGCCGACGGCCAATGTCTTGGGAAAGGAGTGGCTGTCTGTGATAATTACACCCAAGCTGAAATATTTTTAAAGAAACTTTTAAAAGAAAAAACTTTTGGAGCAGCCGGAGAGAAAGTAATTATTGAGGAATGTTTACAAGGGCAGGAAATTTCTTATATGGTTGCTACCGACGGATATAATTTTGTGTCGCTACTTCCTTCTCAAGATCATAAGCGGGTTTTTGATAACGATTGCGGTCCCAATACCGGAGGAATGGGAGCTTATGCACCGGTACCGTTTGTTAATAAAGAACTGATTAAAGTTATTGAAGATACAATCGTAAGACCAACCTTGAAAGCGATGAGGAAAGAAGGTAATTTGTACGAAGGGATACTTTATCCGGGTCTTATTCTTACTAAAGAAGGACCAAAAGTATTGGAATATAACTGCCGGTTTGGGGACCCTGAAACACAACCCCTCATGAGGTTATTAAAGACTGACATTATTGATATTTTTGAAGCAATCATCAATAAAAGCCTTAAAAACTTAAAAGTTGAATGGCACAAAGGATTCGCCGTCTGTGTGGTTTTGACCGCGAAAGGATATCCCGGTGAATATGAGAAAGGAAAAGAGATATGCAGATTGAAACAGTTTGGTGAATCAGACAAGGTAAGGGTATTTCAGGCTGGGACAGAAAGGATTGAGGGAAAAACGGTTGGTAGTGGCGGAAGAATATTGGGAGTAACCGCTTCGGGAGTCAGTCTGAAAGAAGCCATCCATAACACTTATGAAAGCATCGGGGAAAACGGTATCCATTTTTCTGGGATGCATTATAGGAAGGATATTGGAATGAAAGGGTTAATGAATGACTGATGAAACAATTAAGCGACTCAATATTTGTGCTAAAATAAGACAAGCAGCATCAGATAGTTGTTTGATGGCTATACAAAAAACCGTTGAGAGCAAGAAACCGGTTCCGGAAATTCAATTTAGAGATTGGTGGTTGGAAAAACTGGATAAGTCTGATGAAGTTGTTTCCGGCGGAGGATGGTATAATCCTCCTCCTTTCGGAATCGGGGTGTTATTTGGTTCAGAGACAAATTTTGCTAGAGTAAATTATCCAACCCTAAGACCTAAAGAATTCTGGCCAAAACAGGATAGTTACTTTCTTAAAAATGGTTTAGGTTATTTGTTTGCGTCTCCATATTCTTTAGTTAGCGGCGTTCCGATAATAGGAGACTTCGGATTTACATTTTATTTGGGTAAAAACAAGGAAATAATCGATCATTTTAAAAAATGCAAAGATATAGTCCTAAAACTATTGGATAGAGTTAAACCGGGAATTACCTTATCGGAGCTTTATAGCAGTTCTATAGACCTGTTTGATAAAAACAATCTTGTGAATAACGTTACGAGCACGACGGATAAACTAGGCGCCGATATTGGTCATACGATTCCTTTCATAAACGATACTCCGGAAGATGAAGCAAAAGATCATCTGTATAAATTTATAAGTAAATCCCGCGTCTTCATAAACGCTAAAGAGAATTACTTGTTAACGGATAATATTGCTTTTACTTTTGAACCGAGACTCACTTCACAAACAGATGAATCCATACCAATGTTTTCAATGCATTTAATAGTTATGATTGTTGACGGAAAGAAAAGAATTCTGGGTAACTTCGATAAAATTTTTGATTTATTGGGAATGGAATGGCTAAAAAATTAGAAATATGAGTCTAACGTATAAAAAATCAGGTGTTAATTATGACATTGTAGATCCAATAAAAAAACTGGCCCAGGAATTGGGGCTTAAGACGGCAGGTAACATCAGATCAACGGGCTTTAAGGAGAGAAGCGAAAGCCGCGGGGAATCGTCATATGTCATAGAGTCGGCTGATGGTTTCTATGCGTTTGTTACCGAAGGATTGGGAACCAAAAATCTGGTTGCCGACGAAATGCACAAGATTACGGGCAAAATTTATTATGAGTCTATAGCTCAAGATTGTGTTGCTATGATAGTCAATGACCTTATAACAGTTGGAGCAAAACCCGTTACGGTTTTGGCTTATTGGGCTGTAGGAGACACAAACTGGTTCAGTGATTTAAAAAGAGCCTCGAGCCTTGTTGAGGGATGGAAAAAAGCTTGCGATATGGCAGGTTGCAGTTGGGGAGGCGGTGAGACACCGGTTCAGTCTGGTGTAGTCAATCCATCAATAATTGATCTGGCCGGATCATCCTTTGGAGTAATCAAACCGAAGAAAAGGCTGATTTTGGGTGATAAACTAAAAGAGGGTGACAGTATAATACTTTTGGAAAGCAGCGGAATTCATGCAAATGGTCTTACTCTGGCAAGAAGAATTGCACGAAAGCTTAAAACCGGGTATGCAACGAAATTACCAAATGGCAGTTTGTACGGTGATGAACTTCTGAAACCTACAATAATTTATAGCATGTTAATAAATGATCTTTTGGAGAGAGGGATTGATATTCATTATCTCGTAAATATTACCGGGCACGGTTGGAGAAAACTGATGCGGGCAAAAAAAACATTAAGTTATGTATTGGAAAACGTTCCCGATATCTCTGAATTATTTAAGTTCATTCAGAAAAATTCAAATCTGACCGATAAAGAAATGTTTGCAACGTTCAATATGGGTGCAGGATTTGCTATGATGACTAATCAATCACAAGTAGATAAGATTATCAGGATTGCAGGAAAACACAAAATTAAATGCTGGGTAGCGGGAAGAGTTGAGAAGGGACTAAGACAGGTGGTAATTAAACCTAAAAATATTACTTATTTGAGCAAAGATTTAAAGATCAGGTAAATAATCATGTTATCATGTTCTAGAACATGATAACAAAAATATATTTAAGATATGTCGAATTATACTATTGCCACACTCGCTTCTCATTCTGCCTTACAGATACTAAAAGGCGCCAAGGATGAGGGATTTGAGACTCTGGCTATTGCTACAAAGGATAAAGTATCCTTTTATAAACGATTTGATTTTATTGATAAAGTGATGGGAGTGTCAAGTTATAAAGACCTTTATGATTTAACAGCTCTATTAAAAAAACAAAATGTAATTATCATTCCCCACGGATCATTTGTCGCTTATCTGGGTGAAGATTATGATAAGAAACTAAATCTTCCTCATTATGGTAATAAAGAGGTTCTAAAATGGGAGGGAAATAGGCTAAAACAGATGTTTTGGTTAGAAGAGGCCGGGTTACAAATTCCAAAAATATTTAAAGATTCTTCGCAAATTGATCAATTAGTCATCATCAAACTCTTCGGAGCCAAAGGCGGAAGCGGTTATTTTTTAGCTAAAGACAAGAAAGATTTTGAGAGAAAGATTAAAAGGTTTAGTGGCGAAAAATATATTATTCAGCAATATATGGTAGGAACACCGGTTTACTTGCAGTATTTCTATTCTAAATTGGAAAATAAAATCGAGCTGATGGGGATAGACAGACGATATGAGACAAACGTTGATGGTCTGAGTAGAATCCCAGCCCGTTTTAGTAAGGATATTGACATCGAACCAAGTTTTACGGTAATCGGAAATTTTCCGATCGTCATTCGCGAATCGTTATTACCGACCGTATATGCTATGGGAGACCAGCTTGTAAAAATTTCAAAAAAATTAATTCCTCCTTATGGTTTATTTGGTCCTTTTTGTCTGGAAACAATTTTAACTAAAAACCAGAAGTTTTATTGTATCGAAATATCATGTAGAATAGTGGCTGGTACTAATTTGTATGTTAAAGGGTCTCCTTATACGGATCTTATTTATAACCAGCCGATGAGTACAGGGAGAAGAATTGCTTTGGAAATTAAAGAAGCCATAAAACAAAAAAGATTAAATGAAATTTTAGGTTAAAGAGATGGATAATAAAAAAATTACCGTTGCAACTTTAGGGGGTCATAGCGCTTTAGAAATCTGCTTAGGAGCGAAAAAATTAAAATTAAAAACCTTGGTTATCGTCCAGAAAGGCAGAGATAAAACTTATTCACACCACTTTGCCAATCTTGTCGATGAATGCTTGATTGTTGATTCATTTGCAGATCTTACTGAAACCAGCACCATTAATTTTCTAAAAAAAAAGCAGGCCATTTTTATCCCTCATCGATATGTTCAGGTATATTGCAACTTAGATTTAGTGGAAAAGACATTTCCTATACCGATTTTTGGGAATAGATATTTACTGAAATATGAACAAAGAGCCGGTACTCATAATCAATATCAATTATTCGAATCTGCCCAGATTGATCATCCACAACAATACAAAGATCCGCGCGAAATTGACAGGCTAGTCCTAATTAAAGTACAAGAAGCACAACGGTCTTATGAACGGGCATTTTTCACAGCCCATGATCATAAGGAATTTACAACTAAAGCAGAAAACCTCATCAAATCAGGAAAAATATTAGCCTCTGATTTGGAGAATGCCACGATAGAAGAATTTTTAATAGGCGCTCAAATAAATTTTAATTTTTTCTATTCACCGCTGAAGCAGAAACTGGAATTGTTGGGTACAGATATCCGTAGGCAAACTAATTTAGACGGATATTTGAGAATACCATCAGTTGCCCAACAGGAAATCGACTCTGAAATTTTACCGTCCTTTATTGAAGTTGGACACATAGCTATTACGGTTAAAGAGTCTCTCTTAGAATCAGCTTTCAGAATTGCCGAACGCTTGATAGAATCAACCAGAACATTTATACCCCCGGGTATTCTTGGTCCTTTTGCTTTACAAACCGCGGTTGTTCCCGGTCCCCCAAAAGAAAAAATCGTCGTTTATGATTTATCACTCCGTATGCCCGGTTCACCTGGGACGAGTTTTACCCCTTACAGTCAGTATCACTTTGGGCACACGGTTAGTTTTGGGCAACGGATAGCCATTGAAATTAAAGAAGCTTTGAAATCCAACACTTTAGGAAAGATTACTACCTAAAAAATTTTATACTCAATATGGAAAAACAAAAACTTATGGCTATCTCCCTTTTGGACGGAAGAAATTGGGAAAAGGTCAAAATCGTGAGTAAGTTTTTTTCCGAATTTGCCCTAATCAAATATCGACTGAATGTAGAAATATCATATTTAATATTTTTAGCAAAAAAAGGCAAAATAATCAGAAAACTGAAAAATAATGAAATAAACTTACTGACTAAGATTTGGAAAGATTTTGGTATCAAAGAGGCTACCAATGTTAAGACCTATGAAGCCAAGATTAACCACGACGTAAAAGCAGTGGAATATTTCCTGCAGGAAAAATTAGAGCATACTTCATTAAAAGATCTCATTCCTTTTATCCACTTCGGGTTAACCTCATACGATATCAATATTCCCGCCTACGCTTTAATGCTAAAGGAATTTCGCGAGGAGGTTCTTATTTCTAAGTTACTTAAGTTACTTAAGGAACTTAAGGAACTTATAATAAAAACCAGAAATATGTCCATGCTGGCCCGTACTCATGGACAACCGGCCCTACCTACCACGATGGGAAAAGAGCTTTCAGTTTTTTATTCTAGAATTATAAAGGAGGGAAAAATATTGTCAGGACATGAGTTTGAGGCTAAAATGACCGGGGCGGTAGGTAATTTTAACGCTTTGGCCTTTGTTTATCCTGATTACGACTGGATTGATTTTAGTAAAAAATTTATATCATCTCTCGGACTGATTCCCAATATAGTTACGACACAGATCATGCCTTATGATAACTGGTTGAGATACTTTGACAGCCTAAAGAGGTTAAACAATATTCTCCTTAACTTAGTTGTTGATATCTGGTGGTATATCAGTTTTGAATATTTCGGGCAGGTAAAGAAAGAAGAAGAGGTAGGTTCTTCAACCATGTCTCATAAAATTAATCCAATTACTTTTGAAAACGCTGAGGGCAATTTGGGAATGGCCAATTCTTCTTTCGAGTTTTTTATCAGAAAACTGGCGGTAAGCAGACTGCAAAGAGATTTATCAGACAGTACGGTGAAGCGTGATTTCGGACTGGCCTTTGGATTTACCGTTCTTGCCTGGGACAGTATTTTATCAGGGATGGGAAGAATTTCACCAAAACCTTTGAGAATGAAGTATGATCTGGAATCGCATTGGGAGGTGTTTTCAGAAGGGATACAGACATACCTGCGTTCCCGGGGTTTAAAAGAAGCTTTTGAAATTTTAAAAGATAAAACCAGAGGAAGAGTGCTTTCAAAGAATGATTTTCATAATCTGATTGATAATTTACCGATAAGCTCGATCGAGAAGAAGAATTTGAAAATTGATTTATTGGATCAGTATCTGGGGCTGGCCTCTAAAATTACAGAGTTAGCGATACAAGACAAAATTTGAACACAAATCAGAAGTAAAAGAACTATCATGTTGCCAACAGTCATTATTGGAGCACAATGGGGAGATGAAGGCAAAGGAAAAATAGTTGATCTCCTTGCAAAAAATTCTGACATCGTCGTGCGGTTTAATGGCGGTAATAACGCCGGGCATACGGTTGTGGTCAAGTCTGAAAGATTCCCTTTGTCGCTTCTTCCTTCGGGAGTTTTGCAAAAGAAAAAACTATTTATCTCTCAGGGAGTGGTAATTGCGCCTGATGTTTTGCTTTCCGAAATCGATTTTTTTAAAAAAAGAGGAGTTGAAGTTGATCTCTTGATTGATAGACGTTCTAACATAATTATGCCTTACCATAGATGGCTGGATGCGGCTACCGAAGCCAGTAAAGGAGATAAAAAAGTAGGCAGTCTGAAACTGGGAATTGGTTATTGTTATGAGGACAGAAATAACAGACACGGAATAAGATTTGAAGACCTGATCAACCCCAAAATCTTAAAAGTTAAATTGGAAATAGAATTTGAATTGGTAAAAAAAAGACTGGAATCTGTTTATAATTTTAAAGTAGATTTAAAACTCGGTCAGATTTACAAAGAATATAAGACTTATGGTCTTAAATTAAAAAAATATATCGGAGATGTAAGTTGGGAAGTTTATAAAAGTTTAGGCCTTAGGAAAATAATTTTCGAAGGAGCCCACGGAACATTTCTCGATGGTAATTTTGGTACTTATCCTTATACCACCGCCGTCAATACAATTTCGGGAAGTGTTTTTTCTTACGTCGGATTTCCGCCACAAAAATTGAACGTCTTAGGTATCGTTAAAGCTTATACAACCAGAGTCGGTAGTGGTCCTTTTCCAGCAGAGCTTAACGACGACACCGGAACATTTTTACAGGAAAGGGGTAAGGAAATAGGAACAGTCTCAAAAAGAAAAAGGAGATGCGGCTGGCTCGATATGGTTATGTTAAAATATGCAAATAGACTTAACGGATTTGACTGTCTTGCCTTAACCAAGCTTGATGTGCTTACCGGTTTACCGTTTATTAAGATCGTCACTTCATATCAGTGTGGCGGTAAATTAACTGAGGATTTCCCATCATCTTTGACTGAATTAGAAAAGTGTAAACCTATTTTTAAAAGCCTTCCCGGATGGCATGATACAATTTCAGGAATCAAACGATATCAGAATTTACCAAAGAATTGCCGTCTCTATATTGAAACGATAGAAAAATTACTAAAAGTTCCTGTTAAATATATCTCAGTTGGAGCAGAGAGGAGTGAAATTATTATAAAATGATTAATTTACAAACCGGACTGACCTACGACGATGTTTTACTCGTCCCAAAACGCTCTAGAGTAACGCACAGAGCTAATGTTTCCACTAGAACCAGACTTACGAAGAATATTATTTTAAATATCCCTTTCGTATCAGCAAATATGGATACGGTTACCGAGAGCGAGATGGCCATTGCCTTGGCTCATGCCGGCGGCATTGGTATTATTCACCGTTTTATGAGTATAGAGCGTCAAGTAGAAGAAATAAAACACGTAAAAAGACATGAAGGATTTATTCTTGATAAACCGTTTACTCTCCTTCCTAACGCAACGGTTGCTACCGCAAAGGAGCAGGCCAAAAAATACAAAGTTGATAGCTTTATTATCGTTGATGAAAAGGATAAGGTTATCGGGATATTGACAAGGAGAGACGTCTTGTTTGTTGAAGAGACTATCACTCCTGTTAAAGATCTTATGACTCCCTTTAGTAAACTTATTTATGCAAAACCCAGGGTGACCGTTGAAGAAGCAAAAGAAATCATTATCAAAAACAAAATTGAAAAACTTCCGATTATTGATAATGACCGGATCCTAAAAGGATTGATTACTTCCCGTAGTCTTGAACATTTCTACAACTTTACCGATTCAACTAAAGACAATTACGGAAGACTGCGTGTTGGTGGTGCCATTGGTGTGGTAGATGATTATTTGGAACGGGCAAAGGCCTTAATTGAGGCAGGATGTGATGTTTTGGTAGTGGATGTTGCTCACGGTCATAACGAGGTAGCTCTCTCCTCAGTTTCCAAAGTCAGGAAAAAATTTAAAGATATTAGTCTTATCGGCGGTAATGTAGCAACTCCTGCAGCTACTTACGATCTGATAAAATTAGGGGTAGATGGCGTGAAGGTTGGGATTGGTCCGGGAGGACTCTGCACAACCAGAGTAATAGCCGGAGTTGGCGTTCCTCAGTTTACAGCTGTTATGGAATGCAGTAGTATGGCTAAACGATATAAAGTACCGATAATCGCAGATGGTGGAACTAATTATCCCGGCGATATAACCAAAGCGCTAGCAGCCGGAGCTTCAACCTGCATGTTAGCCGGATGGTTTGCGGGAACAGATGAGTCACCGGGAGGTATCATCCAGCGCGGAGGATTGAAGTATAAAGCCCATCGCGGGTCAGCCTCATTTTTAGCTGTTGCCGATAGAAAAATGTCAAATCAGGAATTCATTGATGAGTCAAAACTTAATTCCGTGGTTGCAGAAGGAGTGGAGGCTCTGGTTCCTTATAAAGGCAAAGTTAATGATGTAATTTATCAACTATTAGGGGCTCTTCGTTCGGGTATGAGTTATTGTAACGCTAAGACGATTGAAGATTTACATAAAAATTCTGAATTTATTAAAATCACCGAGGCGGGATTTCGGGAAAGCAAATCTCACAACATTTCCGAAATTCAATGAAAAATCAAGTTCCTAGATTTGGTCTGGTTAAATTTTCAGGGGAAAAAAGTTTATCTGCCTGATCTTTTCTGAGATAACCTTTTTGAATCGCTAAACCCTGTATTTTTTGGCCGGTTTTTAGAGATAGCTTTACCAGTTCCCCGGTACGATCATAACCTATAACAGGATTAAGGATAGCCGCTAGACCAGTTCCTCTTTCCAGCCAGAATTGACACATTTTCCGGTTAGCTTTTATACCCGTTAAGCATTTAGTGTCAAATATTTCAACCCCGCGGGTTAAAAGTTTAATCTGCTCTAACAGATCATAGGCGATAAGCGGAGTCATAATATTTAATTCTAACTGTGCCGACTGGTGGGAAAGCATAATCGCCGTGTCCAGACCGATGATCTGGTAACAAATCATGGTCAGCATTTCTACAATTGAGGGATTAAATTTTCCCGGCATGATTGATGATCCGGGTTGAACCGGCGGTAAAAGTATTTCGTAAAATCCAGTTCCGGGACCAGAATACATCAGGCGTAAATCATTTCCGATTTTTATTAAGGTAGCCGATAGCGTTCGAAGGCTTGAGGATAAGTTAAGGAAATCGGAAGCATTGTTCATGGTGTACATCAGATTATCAGAGGATTTCAAAGACAAATGAGTGAGTCTGCTTAGCTCTAAAATCATCAGCTTATGATATCGGGGATGGGAATTAATACCCGTACCCACTCCTGTACCACCGATACCTACAAAAAACAGGTTTTCTTGCATTTTTTCAATCGTTTTTCTGTCCCGGGTTAATGAGAAACGGTAGGTAGAAAATTCCTGGCCGAGGGTTACCGGTAAGGCATCCTGAAGATGCGTACGGCCGGATTTGATGATCTTATAAAATTCTCTGGCTTTTTGGGAAAAAGTATTTTCTAATTTTTTTAATTTAGAAATAAGGGGGATTATAAGTTTTATCGAGGCTATTCGAATGGCTGTTGGTATAACGTCGTTTGTGGATTGTGACAAATTAACATGATCATTGGGATGAATTATTTTGTAACTGCCTAGTTCGTAACCTAATAACTCGTTTCCCCGATTTGCAATTACCTCATTGATATTCATGTTGTGGGAAGTTCCGGCTCCGGCTTGGTAGGGATTAACCACGATCTGATCTTTTAGTTTACCGGAAATGATTTCATTACAGGCTTTGATAATATTTTTCGCTCTTTGGCTATCCAGAAGCTTTAGGTCATAATTAACTTTTGCCGCTGCTTTTTTTATTATTACGGTACTTTCAGTATATTCGGGGTGTGGAGTAAGTGTGCAGACTGGAAAATTCTCAAGGGACCTTTGCGTTTGGGCCCCCCAGTATGATTTTTTGTTTACCAGTACCGTTCCTAGGGTATCTTTTTCTACCCTTTTGTCATTCATGATGTCAATCATAGGTAAAAAGTATAATTTGTCAACCCCGTTATAACTATAAATTTCTTAATATGTTATACTATATTTATTACTGATAAATATGTTGTATTTATTTCTTACAGATAGTAAAATTATCGGCTTGAGAACAGAAAAATCAATCCTGGGCGGCGAAAAAATTTCAGGCTGTCTATTGAGAAAGTTTCCGAAAGGCGTGATTATAGACGGCATAGTTAAAGATATTGATAAATTCAAGAATGAATTAAAGGAAGCTCTCAATTCTGCTTATCCTATCCCAATTTCCGAAAAGCAGGTCTCACTCGTCATCTCTGACAGCCATGTTTTTACAAAGCGCTTAAAAATATCCGTGAATGATAAAAATGAAGATGTGTCTCAGATAATTTTAGAAGAAATAAAGAAAATATTACCCTATGACCCTTATGAACTCGAGAATTTCTATCAGACGATTAATGTTTCTGATAAGGAAAAAGAGCTATATTATACCGCCATGCCAAAATCAACAGTTTCTCATCTGAAGGATTTATTTTCTTCCTACCCTTTAAAGCTGGAATTCATCGCTTCTAACTCTCTGTCTATTTTTAATCTTTTTGAGTCAGTTTTAACTAATAATCAAGTCATTCTTTATTGTCATGTTGAAAATAACAACCAGAGTTTTATTCTTTTCGATAACGATGGACCGGTGAAAATTATCGAGGAAAAAACAGCTGTAAAGTCTTTCTTTACGAAAGTGAAAATAGTAATCGATAAATTACAGGAAGAAAACAACTTGAAGATCACCACCATTATATTAGATGGAGAGGAAGCCCTGGAACAAAATAGTCAGGATTTAACTGATTTATTGAAAGTACGAGTCATAAAATTAAAAGATATTTTTGCTGAAATAATGCAAAAGCATAAGATCGTTTTTGATAGCGGTGGTATCCAAACCGAAGTTTTTTCAAGTGTTTTGGGGCTGATGTTACTTTCGAGTAGCGGTGCGCCACCAAATTTTATTTCGGAAGAGACTAAGAGTCACTCAGAAGCTTCTGTAACTGAAAGAGGGGAAAACTCAGCACACGAAATGGCGTTTAAAAAAAGCGAGGAATCACCAAGTGGGGCAAGAGATTTATTTAATGGAGAGATAATCGAAAAACGCCAAGCCAGTCTTGGCCAGATATTAAGCAACAGAATATCCATAATCGTAATCACCGTTTTATTAATATTAGCTGGCATCGGTATCTTTATTAAAAGAGTCAACAGAATTGATATGAAGATTCCATTTTTTACTTCTCCGACTTTAACTCCTACTCCAAGTCCAGTGCCAAGCCTTACGCCGACGCCAACTATCGATTTGTCATTAAAGCGTAGCGACTTGAAAATTTCAATTCAAAATGGAACCGATAAAACCGGGTTAGCTAAGGAAACCGCCAGTTTTCTTGAAGAAAAAGGATATAAAATTATTTCCAAATCAAACGCGGACAAAGATGATTATCAGCAAACCCTGGTTAAGGTTAAGAAGGACAAAGAAAAGTTTTTGCCGCACCTGCGAAACGATCTAAAAGATAAATTTGATGTATCTACTTCTGAGAGTCTGGATGAAGATAGCAAAGAGGATATGATACTGATATTGGGGAGAAAATAAGGCCGCATCCGATAATAACTTGAATATATCGGTGCGGCACAAAGGGCCGTAACCGTCCCGTTAAGCGGGACGGACGAGCACTCAGAGTGATTTTATGAGTAAAGACGGGAGAACCTGGCTATCTCACACCGGAGTAGAAAATCTTGAACGCTGTCCCCGTTGCTTTTGGCTACAGTATAAAAAAGGTATCCGTCAGCCGGAAGGTATTGTTTCCCGCTTAGCAAATCGTTTTGATATTATCCTCAAAAACTACTTTGATAATTTCAGGTCTAGCGGTGATTTACCACCGATCGTAAAAAATCAGCTGGAAGGAAAATTACAAAATCCTTTTCAGGAAAAGTATTTTGTCAAAATAAATGATAAATATGGATTTTTCGGAAAACTTGACGAATGTTTAGTAACCTCTTCCGGAGCACACGTTCCCATAGATTTTAAGACCTCAAGTTCAGATCCCCGGAACAGGGATACTTTAAGTGCTTATCAAGCTCAGATCGACGACTATATCTATATTTTGCAACAAAACCAGAAAAAGATAGCCGGTTTTGGTTACCTGGTTTATTTTTTTCCTGATCATGGTAAAGAACTTCATAACGGATTTCCGATGGTGATACACGTGACTAAACTGGAGGGAAATCCGCAAAGATCAATGGTGCGGATTTCAAAAGCCATTGAGGTCCTGGAAGGGAAATTACCCGGTTCCAGCAAAACCTGTAATTTTTGCAACTGGTATGAGGCCATAAAAAAAGAAATAAAACCCCAAAAATCTCCAGCCCACTTCTTTCAGGAAAAGTTAATTTAATCACAGGTGCTACAATTACACTCTCAACAATTAAAATCTGGTATTTAGCTCATTTTATTTCAGATCTAAAAAATAGTATTCTAATTCATACCCATTTGTAACTTGCTTATAGCCAAAAACAAGACAACTCCCAGAAATTCGCGGGAAATTTATATTTTTATTTTGACAGGAAAGAAATTGAGTGCTAATCGGAAAATATATGCCCTTATCATCTATTGCCTGTCTTATGTTAGGGATGATGTTAGTTGTATAATATGATGATTTTTTAATTTATTTAATAGGCTTATAACGGCTGCCTCGTAAAATTCAATTAAGTATTCTTTATCTTTTCCATACTCATATAATACTTGTACTAGGTAAGCATAGTGGTCATTGGTAGTAACACTTAGTAGACCTAGTATAGCTACATTAGATTTAAGTGAAATTTTTCCATTAAAACCAGTTAAAGATATTCCCCCTTCGTTATTTTTATCATATACCATGATATCGTTTGAAGACCCTGACATATTAATCATTTGATTTGTAATCTCAGAAGGTAAAAAGTTTATCGGCGTAAATCCCGCGTTATTTAATAGGTCCCACTGGTCATATGACAAGTTGAAGCTCACGATCTTTTGAGCAAAACTATCGGTGAGAATAGGCGAAACCGTAGGCGAAAGAGTTGGATTTAGTTTCACTGGACAACAGGTAAGTGAAGTTATACCAGAACATTAATAAAGATTTCCATGACTTTTTTTACAGTCTTGTGCACAATGGGTACTATTGTTATATTCATAACAACCCTTATTATCCGCCACTCCTCCTATAATGTACGGTGTCTCGGCTCTAGTGTTAATCGCTGTTTGACTCCCGGGTAGTTGGGATAAGGCAAAAGCTGCGGTCCCGAGAAAGAGAAGTACGATAACTAATATCCCTACTGATTTGTTGATACATATTTTATCATTTTTTATAGCTTATGTTACTTTTATATTAAAGAATATCTAAATTGTATACAAGTAGAACTTCATAGTATAAAAGCCTGAGAGATTATTCTCTCATCGAACCTAGCAAAAATTGTGGTACCTGGGGACTACCTGGGGACGGTCCTTTAATATACGATTGCAAAGCCTCAAATCAAACGAAATTAATTTAGTGAGCCCGGCGCGAGTCGAACGCGCAACCAACAGCTTAAAAGGCTGCTGCTCTGCCATTGAGCTACAGGCCCATTGAATTATTATTTTTTATTAACCAACTTATATATTTGTGGCTTTTATATGATTTTAACTTCTTCTCTCGTAATCTTGCATCATCAATATTATCAAACGTTTCTTTATATACTAAATTATATGTTTTCAATACTCTAGTTGATCTTGTATGCCCAGCAAGATGCTGTTTTATTCGTCGTGAGAGGTTATTTGTCGAACCAATGTAATATTTACTATTATTTTCATCGGATAATACATAGACCCAACACATTATAATATATTTCTGTTCTGCCATTGACCCCGATTAGTCGTTGCTATCGGGGTTGAGCTACAGGCCCTATTTACTTAATAGATTATATCAACATAAGTTTTCGTCAGCAACTATTTTTTTGGTCTTGACAAAAACTGGGAGTAAAACTATGATAGTTAATAGATAAATATGAAATACCAATTACCTCTATTAGAATACCCATATAATGCTCTTGAGCCATATATTGATGCTCAGACCATGGAAATTCACCACACCAAGCATCATCAGGCATACATTGATAATTTAAATAAGGTATTAGAAAAATATCCAAAGATTGAGGGTCAGAAACTGGAAGATCTGTTAAAGAGTCTTAATACTCTTACAATGGATGAGAGAGACAAGAAGATGCTACGTAATCACGGCGCGGGACACCTCAATCATACTCTATTCTGGCAGATTATGGGGGCCAAAAAAGAACTTGATGAAAAGTTGGTTGCAGAAGTAATTAAGGAATTTGGAACTATTGATGAGTTCAAAAAACTCTTCAACCAAACTGCTTTGTCGCATTTTGGCAGCGGTTGGGCCTGGCTAGTGCGTAATAAAGAAGGAAAGCTTGCAATTTATTCTCTACCCAACCAGGATTCACCATATATTAATGGACACACGCCTCTTATTGGACTGGATGTTTGGGAACATGCCTATTATTTGAAATACCAAAACAGACGTGCAGATTATATAGCAAACTGGTGGAATGTGTTAAAGCTGATTTAATCCCCCTTGTCTAAATTTCATGCCTAATATATAATCCTCATATGGCAAACGAAGCAACAATCAACGAGACAACTTTTCACGTTGGCGATACAATAGGTGTTCATTATAAGCTTATTGAGAAAGAAAAAGTGGCCGGAAAAGCCAAAAGAGAAGTGAAAGAAGAAGTACGGGAGAGAATACAAATTTTTGAAGGAATTGTTATTGCCATGAGGGGAGAAGGTGATAATAAATCTTTTACAGTAAGACGAATTGCCACTGGCGGAATAGGGGTAGAAAGAATTTTTCCCCTATTTTCACCCTGGATAAAAAAAATTACGGTAAAAAAACAGGGCAATGTTAGACGGGCTAAATTATATTATCTGCGAAATAGAGAAGGCAAAGAAGCGGAAAAACTAAAAGAGAAGGTCAAAACCCCCGTTGCCAAAAATGCAGGTAAAAAATAAAATTACTCTGGGTAAGCAAGGTGAAGAGATTGCCGCAAAATATCTTAAACAACAAGGGTACCAAATCATCGAAAGAAATTTCCAGAGACGTTATAAAGAAATTGATATTGTAGCCTTGGATAAAAACACCCTCGTTTTTGTAGAAGTGAAAACCCGTCAGGGTGATAAATTCGGAACTCCCTCTGAAGCGATTACCTCTTTTAAATTACGAAATCTAGTTCAATCAGCCCAGTATTATAAATTTATCCATCCAAATCTTCCGGACAGTATGAGAATAGATTTTGTAGGTATCAGTATCGGAGAGGATTTTAAACTGAAGGAAATTAATCTGATCAAAAATATCACCAGCTAATTATTCGATTGTCTGCTCAGGCCCATGATCCCAATAAGAATTGATAAACAAAAGGATTCTGTTCTCATCAAAGATATCGAACTTATCAAGCTTCGTCCAGGCAGTAAGGGCAATTCTATTGTCTAGATTTGGGCGAGGAACGACGATTATTTTTTTCCAAGCTTTATTTTTACCGATCATTTCTAACTTTTTAACTAATTCCTGGCAGTCCTGATTGTTTTTCCACTCATTCAATTCTAAATGAGAACTGCTGCTACCTTTATATGCTGAGGATGATGCTATTAAATCTTCTTCGTGGGCAAGAACATTAGGAACTATTCTGACAGATTTTGATTTTTCCTTCCAATCACAATTATAAGAAATGATGATATAGCCGTGTTCTAAACTATGGACGAGCTTTCTGTCATCAAGAGGTCCGGCGTAAATACCTGATTTTTCCCATTCTTCGTAGTGAGAGCCAGATGCAGGTGGGTTGCTATTGAAACTTACATTCGTACCCACTTTGACGTGATCCCGACCCAGATCAGGCATGCTTTGTCCTGGTTTAGATGAGGACTCATTTTTTATAAACCGATATATGACAATAGAACTAATCAGAATAATTATACCTACCGCGATGTATCGTCTAATTTTTTTATTAAAAGTTACCTTCTCACTTGCCTGATTTTCCAGGGTCTTTTTTAGTCTCTTTCTTTCTTTTTTGGTTAGGTTTTCAAATTCATTCATCATATTTATAATTACTCATATTTATACACTTTCTTTACGATATTTGCAAAATCAGTTACAATATAGTTATTATGAATATATTTACTGACAATTTAGGGACTGTTATAACTACGTTGACGTTTATTTTATCGTCTTTTATACCGAGATTTATAGCCGGTAGTTTGATACTTTTTATCGGTCTGGTAATTGCCTCTCTTCTGAAAGATCTGCTGGGGTTAATATTTAAGTACTTTAAAATAAGCAAATGGATGGAGGCGGCAGGTTTAGGTAAATCCCAAGAGCTTAGTATATGGCCGAATCTGCTGTCAGAACTGGTGCGCTGGACAACCATTTTTATCTTTTTAATGTCAGCGGTTGAGAAATGGGGTATACCAAAAGTTGGGGACGTGCTCAATCAATTACTTTTATTTTTACCCAATGTTTTCGTGGCCGTAATTATAGGATGGGTAGGACTAGTTAGCGCCAGATTCGCCTCTGATATTGTACGACATGGAGTAGGGGAAATGGGTGGTAGAGAAGCTCTGGTGTTGAGTAATCTTGCTCGATACACGATTGTCTTTTTTACGGTATTGATTATCTTAACTCAATTAGGAGTTGCAGCGGAGCTAGTAAAAATCTTATTTACGGGTATTGTTGCCATGCTGGCCCTTTCTTTTGGACTCGCTTTTGGTCTTGGGGGAAAAGAAGAAGCGAGGAAAATATTGGAAAAGCTTAGAGAAAGACTGGATGAAGGTAAAAACAGAAGCAACCGCATTAAATAATTTTTGATCTTTGATATATTCAAAGCCCCGTTCGTCTAGCGGCCCAGGACATCTGGTTTTCAGCCAGAGAATCGCCGGTTCGAATCCGGCACGGGGTACCGAGGTTCAAAGATTGTATTAAATTGATGTATGTGTTAAACTAGAATTCTTTATAAATATTTAATGAGAGGTTTTAAATAATATGAACGGTACAATCAAAAAACTCACGGATAGAGGATTTGGATTCATAACCCGCGAAGGTGAAGTAAAGGATCTGTTCTTCCATTCCAAGGATCTTAGCGGCGTCACTTTTGACCAGCTAAAAGAAGGTGATACCGTAACTTTTGAAGTAGTAGACGGTCCAAAAGGTCCAAGTGCGAAAAATGTAACTAGAGGTTAAAACTTTATTGTTTTTTAAATAACCAAGCTTTAATACGCTTGGTTATTTATTTTAACCGTTATACCCCGCTTGACAATAAGTAAGAGTTTGGTATATCTATTTATTATTGTGGTAAAGAGTTTAAACAACGCTAGTACTTTGCTTGGTCTTAATCCCCATTCTTTATGAGAATCTCTTGGAAAGCTGCTATATTTATTCTTTTGTTTGTCTTATTTATCTATGTAAGTTTCACCGCTAAACCTGTTTTACCAATCCGTCTGGCAGGCTCAACTGCTTTCCAACCATTTGCCGAGAAATTAGCGGAAAAGTATATGGAAGAGCATCCAAGCATCACCGTTGACGTGCAGGGAGGAGGTTCTGCAGTGGGTATTATGGCATCACAGCAGGGAATTGTTGATATCGGAATGGCGGATATGTTATCACTACCTCATGATATTGATTACCTGGAAAGAACCGTTGTCGCCAGGGATGGAATCGCAGTGATTGTTAATCCAGCCAATAAGGCAAATGAAATTTCCTTTGATCAACTGGGGAAAATCTTTTCAGGAGAAATAAACAATTGGAAAGACGTAAGCTTTGATAACGCTCCAATACGGGTTATCAGCCGAGAAGAAGGTTCAGGGACAAAGAAATCTTTCGACCAGTTAGTGCTGAATGGAAAAAAGCTTACCCGGGAGGCGATGTTTCAGGATTCAAATGGAACCATCCGTGAAACAGTTCGCAGCGACCCGAATGCGATAGGGTACATTTCCATCGGCTATTTAACATCTAATGTTAAGCCACTCCTGATAGATGGAATTGCCGCTACAAACGAAAACGTAAAAGCAGGAATATATAAAATTTCCCGGCCGATTTTCCTAATTCTAAAAGCTAACCCGAAAGATGCAGCGCGCAAATTTCTCAATTATCTCTTAGAAGCCGAAGCGCAAAAAATTATTGCTAGCGATGGATTAATACCGGTGAAATAAGATGAATAAGTTTATCGAAACAATTATTGAAAAAAGTATTATCCTTATAGCCTTCTCAACTGTAGCCGTTTTATTTCTCATTGCCTTTTTTATCTTCAAGGAGGGAATACCATTTTTAGCACAGTACGGGTTACCCGGTTTTTTAACCGGTTCTACCTGGTTACCGGGGGAAGATAAATTCGGTATTTTACCTATGATAATAGGCAGTATTTATGTAACGTTGGGGGCGCTTATTGTCGGTGTACCACTAGGAGTGGGTTCGGCAATATTTTTGGTTGAATTTGCCAATAAACGGATACGCAATATTATCAAACCCGCCATAGAACTTCTTGCAGGAATTCCCTCAGTAGTTTATGGGTTTATCGGTATCATGGTCTTGGCCCCCTGGGTGCGGATCAATTTCGGCGGATCGGGTTTATCAATTCTGACTGCTTCAATAGTATTGGGTATTATGATTTTACCAACAATAATCAGTATTACTATGGATTCACTTACGGCTCTTCCCTCAGTGTACAAAGAAGGATCAATTGCTCTTGGGGCAACAACCTGGCAAACCGTGATTATGGTACTTCTTCCGGGGGCGAAATCTGGAATTCTGGCAGGAATTATTCTGGGTATGGGTAGAGCCATAGGGGAAACGATGGCGGTGATTATGATTACCGGAAATGCCATTCGAATACCCACATCCCTTTACGATTCAGTCAGAACGATGACTTCAAATATAGCTCTCGAGATGGGTTATGCTCTGGGAATTCATCGGTCTGCACTATTCGCTAATGCTGTGGTTCTTTTTGGTTTTATCATGATACTTAATACTATTGCTATTTTGATTATTAATAAGAGGAGTAAATGAATCCAAAATTCATACAAAAAATTGCTTCAGTAGCTTTGGGAACGGCCATGTTAGTCACACTATCTGTTTTGATTTTTATCATTTTCTACATCTTGTATCAGGGCTTACCAATTGTTTCCATGGAATTTCTGACCACTCCCATCCGTGATATGGGAAAAAGCGGGGGAATATTTCCGACCATTATCAGCACTTTCTATTTAGCCTTTCTATCGATCTGTATTGCCGCGCCTCTTGGAATTGGAACTGCGGTATTTTTGACAGAATATACCCGGGAAAATACCGTTACTCGTGTTATACGGTTCACCACAGATTGTTTGGCAGGTATACCTTCAATTATTTTCGGCCTTTTCGGATTCGTCTTTTTTGTCATTTATTTGGGGTTTGGCTGGTCAATCCTGGCAGGATCACTTACACTTGCTACAATGATGCTTCCTACTATTATCAGAACTAGCGAGGAAGCAATACGGGCGGTACCGGAAGGCTTTCGGGAAGTCACTTATGGATTGGGAGGCAGTAAGTGGCAAAGTGTCACCGAGATAGTTCTGCCCAAAGCGTTCCCCGGTATTTTAACCGGAATAATCCTTAGTATGGGCCGGGCGGTCTCTGAAACTGCTGCGCTAATTTTCACTGCAGGAATGTCATTGCATACCCCAGTCTCAGTTTTATCCTCAGGCAGAAGTATGGCTGTACACTTTTATACTATCGCCCGGGAAGGTATTTCTCTGCAGATGGCATTTGGGACTGCAGCTGTTTTGATTGTTACGATCTCGATTATTAATATCAGCTCCTACCTTTTGATGCATAAATATATGCGTAAATATGCTTAAAGTTAAGATTAAAGTTGACAATTTAAATGTCTATTATGGAAATAAACAAGTAATAAAAGACGTCAACATGAACGTTTCCGACCATGAAATTCTTTCCATTATAGGTCCATCCAAAAGCGGTAAATCGACACTGCTTCATGTAATCAATAGGTTGATTGATAATGTTCCGGGAGCCAAAGTAACAGGTCAAGTATGCATTGACGGAAAGAATATATATCTGGATAGCGTAAATGTGAACGACCTTCGTAAAAAAGTGGGGATTATTTTTGCTACACCGGTACCACTACCCATGTCTATTTTTAATAACCTAGCCTATGGACCCCGGTTACACGGAATAACCAATAGAGAAAAATTATTAGATATAGCAGAAAATTGTCTAAGAGCTTCATCCCTTTGGGACGAGGTAAAAAGCAGGTTAGATATGTCAGCTCTTCGTCTTTCCGGAGGACAACAGCAACGGCTTTGTCTGGCTCGGGCGCTTACTGTTGAACCGGAGATAATTTTATTTGATGAACCTTGTTCAGGGCTAGACCCAATATCGACCAGTAAAGTAGAGAGCACGATGCGGGAACTTAAGAAGAACTATACTCTTATTTTAATCACCAATAATACGAAGCAGGCAGCCAGAGTAAGCGACCGAACAGCATTTTTCCTCTTCGGAGAGCTTATAGAAATTGGGGAAACGAAACGGTTATTCACTGCGCCAAAAGATAAACGGACGAAAGATTATATTACCGGTAAATTCGGTTGACTATTATGATGAAAATAACCTCGCGTAATTTGAATGTATTCTACGAAGATTTTCATGCTTTAATAAATGTGAATTTAGACATAAGGGAACACGCTATTACTGCCTTTATCGGTTCTTCCGGTTGCGGCAAGACAACTCTACTTCGCTGTTTCAACAGAATGAATGATCTTATTGATGGAGCTAAGGTTCATGGTGAAGTCAGATTGGATGGGAAAAATATATATCCCGACGGTGGAGATTTATTGGCGCTGCGACGTAAGGTGGGTATGGTGTTTCAGAGACCAAACCCTTTCCCCCTTTCCATTTTTGATAATTGCATTTACGGACCTCGGGTACACGGAACGAAGGAAAGGAAAAAATTGGAAGTGATTTCCGAGCATGCTTTGTCCGCGGTTCTTCTTTGGGAAGAGCTTAAAGACAGATTAGATCGTCCTGCATTAGAGTTAACCGGAGAACAGCAGCAAAGGCTTTGTATTGCTCGACTCCTTGCAGTAAACGCAGAAGTACTCCTTATGGATGAACCCTGTTCAACTCTTGATCCTATAGCGACCCAAAAAATTGAAGAGTTATTGGTCAAGTTAAAAAAGGATTACACTATAGTTATTGTGACTCATAACATGCAACAGGCGGCTAGGATCTCAGATTCCACCGGATTTTTTCTGATGGGTGAAATGGTAGAGTTCGGAACAACAAAAAAATTATTTCGATCTCCAAAGCATAAAAGAACTCAGGATTACCTCGAAGGCAGATTCGGTTAGAGAAAAGGCGTATACCTCATAAACATCATCCAACAAATAGAAACATAGAAGAATATAGAGAAATATTGAAAAATGAAGAGAAATATGGTATAGAGTAATACTCTGAAAGTAAATATGGCTTTACAATGCGATAAACTATTTTTTACCCCCAAAGAAATTGCCCAAACCCTGCAGCTTAACGTCCTTACCATTTACGGATATGTCAAATCAAAGAAACTTACAGCCGTTAAATTCGGCCGCAGTTACAGAATCGACAAAAGAGACCTGGATATATTTATCAAGGCTAACAAAACCAAATAGGGTTTAAAAAACCAGTTTAATCTGCCCAAAGATGAAAGTTAATGATAAAAATAAATCAAAATATCTCAATCATCATACCCGCGTGGAACGAGGCAGGAAACATAGCACTTCTGGTTGAAACGATCGCTAAGGCACTTACCGGCAATGGCATCATTTACGAATTGATAGTTGTTGATGACAACTCTACGGATACTACCGCTGAAATTCTAAAAGAACTAACCAGCAATTTCCCAATTTCCGTCTATTTGAAAAAAGGGAAAAAAGGCAAAGCCCAGTCTCTTCTGGAAGGGTTTACTTATGCTAAATACGATCTTGTTGGATTCATCGATGCCGATCTGCAGTATCCTGCCGAGGCTATTCCAAAGATGGTAGAAGTGATCGATACAGGCGTAGATATAGTTGTAGCCAATAGAAAAGAATTTGGCGCCAGTTTCAGACGGAAAGTACTTAGTTGGGGCTTCCGCAGATTCTTCGGGCAATTTCTTCACGGTTTCACCTGCGACGTCCAATCGGGGCTGAAAGTCTTCAGAAAAGAGATTATAGAGCGTTTGACTTTCCATCCGAACCCATGGACGTTTGATCTGGAGTTTCTGGTCAAAGCCAGAGACGCCGGATATAAAATAGGAAGCACTGACATTATTTTCCAAAAAAGACATGCGGGAAAACCCAAAATAGGCTTGCTAGCCGCCTCTCTGGAAATCGGCCTTGCCGCCATCAAAATAAAACTAACCGGGTCTAATATCATTCCGTTTCATCCCGAGCTAGCAAAGAAAAAAGGCCAGGGTTTCCATTATAAGGGCATAGAATTTATCCATCACTCAGATCTTCACCATAAAGAGACGGCTTTTCACCGTTTCAATTATTACCAGGAGATAATAATTCTTTCACTTTTCTTTTTGGTTATCTTTGGTATCAGGACAGATTGGCACGCGACTCTTGTCTCGATTTTCTCGCTTATTACAGTTCTTTATTTCACTGATCTGCTTTTTAATTTGTATCTAATTTTCAGGAGTTTAGCAAAAGAGACAGAAATCCAGGTCACTGATGAGGAAATTTCTCAAATATCTGATAAAGATTGGCCTAGTTACACGATTTTTTGCCCTCTCTATCGTGAATGGGAAGTCCTGCCTCAATTTGTGACGGCCATAAGCCGGTTGGATTACCCAAAAGATAAACTTCAAGTTTTACTTCTTTTGGAAGAAGACGATAGGGAAACAATTAAGTATGTTAAAAATTATTATTTACCTTCCTATTTTCAGGTAGAGATTGTACCGCATTCCCTACCCAAAACTAAACCTAAGGCTCTCAATTACGGTTTGTATAGAGCAACCGGTGAATTTTCGGTTGTGTACGACGCAGAAGATGTTCCTGATCCTAAACAATTAAAAAAAGCAGTCCTTGCTTTTAGAAAATCTGATGAACGGATAATCTGTGTCCAAGCAAAACTTAATTTCTATAATTCACACCAGAATATACTTACGAGAGTATTTACTGCAGAGTATTCACTCTGGTTTGATCTTATCCTGACCGGGCTTCAATCACTTGATGCGCCAATTCCTTTAGGGGGGACATCAAATCATTTCAAAACCTATTCACTGCGTCATTTAAAAGGTTGGGATGCGTTTAACGTTACCGAGGATTGCGATTTAGGAATCAGGCTTACCAAACAAGGGTTTCGCACCTCGATGATCGATTCCGTCACGCTAGAGGAAGCCAATTGCGGTTTTTTTGCCTGGTTCCGCCAACGGTCAAGGTGGGTGAAAGGTTATATCCAGACATATCTTGTTCATATGCGAAGGCCGCATGAATTTATACGCCCTTCAACCAAGTTCCATCTTCTTTTTTTCCAATTGGTAGTGGGGGGAAAGATTGTCTCAATGTGGATTAATCCATTTCTTTGGAGCATGACAATTGCCTATTTTGCGTTACGGGCGCAAATTGGAGGATTTATTGAATCGCTTTATCTGTTGCCCATTTTTTACTTAGGCGCTTTTTCTCTGGTCTTTGGTAATTTCGTCTATTTTTACAATTACATGATCGGTACGGCAAAAAAAGAACAGTGGGACCTGATCAAATATGCATTTCTGACGCCTTTCTATTGGCTGATGATGAGTATTGGTTCGTGGATTGCCCTTAAACAATTTGCCCATAGGCCGCATTATTGGGAAAAAACGAGGCATGGTCTGCATTTGGGCGATCTAAAGATAACGACTCATATTGATTCGTTAGTTAATCGCTAAAAATATATGAAAAACCGGACAAAAAAAATTACTGCAAACGCAGGATTTTTGATAGGAGCCCTACTGGTCTCTAATTTGTTAAACTTTGTCTTTAACGCTTTTTTGGGCAGAATGTTGTCGTTTGAGGACTTCGGTCTCATAACCCTTCTTAGTTCATTTGGATACATAACCGCCATTTTTCTAAATGCTCTCGCCACTACTATAAACCACCGCGTTGCATATTTAGCTAGTCAGGCGGGTAAGAAAACAGGCATAGCTTTCGCGCGGGGAATATTTCGCAAGAGTCTGATTATAGCTTTAGTTTCTTCTATTGTTTGGATTTTAGGTGTTCCATATTTATCCCAATTCTTTAATGAAAGAAGTTTATTGCCTCTTTTAATTTTTACTCCGGTGTTTTCTTTTGGGGTGATAACCGCCATTCAAAAAGGAACACTGCAGGGGAATTTATATTTTACCTCTGTAGGAATTATTTTACTCTTTGAATCTTTGGTGAAACTGCTGATTGCGGTTCTTTTTGTGACATTGAATATTTCTTCTTTGGTTTATCTGTCTATCCCAATATCAATGATTGCATCCTATTGTATTGCGGTAATGATTACTTCCAGAAAGTTTAGAGCATTTATAAGCCCTGGAAGTCAAACGAAGACAACTTATGGTTTTCCCAGAAGATTTTTTATCGCATCAATTGTGACAGGAATTTCTACGACTTTATTTTTGACGCTTGATGTGATTTTGGCCAAACACTTTTTATCGCCGGTTTTGGCAGGTGAATATGCCCTTTTGTCTTTGGTCGGGAAAATGATCTACTTTTTTGGTTCTCTCCCAAGTATTTTTATTGTGACTTTTGTAGGCAGGGATGAGGGTGGGGGAATAAATCCTAATCGCACTTTCTATAAGCTCTTTGTCGCTACATTTCTTTTGGTGATTATTGCTTTTCTATTCCTTGGACGTCTGGGTAATATCACTATTCCGCTTCTGTTCGGAGAAAAGGCAACAGGTATTCTTCCCTACGCGTTTTCCTATGCACTGGCAATTTCTCTGTTTACTCTTACCAGCAGTTTATATACCTATCATCTGGCCAGGCGGCATTATCTTTTTTCCTTCGCTTCCATAGTCATTTCTTTAATTATGTCTGGCGGGATTATTTTTTATCATCAGAATATATTTGAGATAACAGGCATAATCTTAAACACAAGTCTCATTGGTTTTATCGCTGTCCTGCTTCTTCATTTCTTACAAAGGGACGGCCAGTTTATCCTGAGAAACTTAGTTGATCTGGTAAATGTTTTCTTTCCGCTTCCTTCTGTTTCTGTTGCCGCCGGAAAGAAAAGGATCCTTATCTTCAACTGGAGGGATACAAAACATAAATATGCCGGAGGGGCGGAAGTTTATATACATGAGTTGGCGAAGCGTTGGGTGAAAGCCGGTCATCACGTGACGCTTTTTTGCGGTAATGATAGTAAATGCTCCAGAAATGAAGTGATTGATGGTATCTGGGTAATAAGACGCGGAGGATTTTATTTCGTCTATCTCTGGGCATATTTATATTATCTGCTCAAGTTCAGAGGCAGATACGATTTGGTTATAGACTGCGAAAACGGGATTCCGTTTTTCACTCCGCTTTATGTGAAAGAGCCTGTATTTTGTGTGATACATCATGTACACCAAGAAGTATTTATCAGATATCTTCCTAAACCATTGTCTCTGATTGCGTCAGTCTTGGAAAACAGAGTTATGCCATGGGCATATAGGAACGCAAAATTTATCACAGTATCAGAATCAACAAAAAAAGATATGAATAACTTAAACATTAAAGGGATCGCAACAGAAATAATCCCAAATGGAGTAGATTTAGAGAAATTAAAACCCGGAGTAAAAAATAAATCTCCCTTGGTGCTTTATTTAGGCAGACTTAAATCCTATAAATCAATTAATGTGCTAATTACCTCATTTAAAAAAGTTGTAGAAATTATTCCTGAGGTGAGATTAATTATTGCCGGTGACGGAGAGGAAAGAGTGGGGCTTGAGAGATTGACAAAAAGACTAAAGTTAAGCGACAAAATTACGTTTTTGGGGAGGGTTTCGGAAAAAAAGAAAATCAGACTGATGCAAAGAGCTTGGGTTTTCGTCAACCCGTCTTTTATGGAAGGATGGGGAATTACCTCTATTGAGGCCAATGCCTGCGGTACGCCTGTGGTAGCTTCCAACGTCCCAGGACTTCGCGATTCTGTAAAAAATCCCCATTCAGGATTTCTGGTTCCTTATGGCGATGTTGAATTATTTGCCGATCGCATAACTTTCTTACTTAAAAACAAAAATGTCCGAAGGCAAATGTCTGGACAAGCAGTGCATTGGGCAAAGAAATTTGAGTGGGATAAAAGTGTTAAAAAATTTAATTCGATATTTAACTCACTTATTTAGGCTTATGAAAAAGAAATTAGTATTTATTGGAAATTATGGAAATCGAAATATTGGAGATGATGCTATTCTCCATGTTTTGAGTCGTCGTTATCAAAAGAAGTTTCCAGATTATAAGCAATATGTGTTTGCAAGATACTATCCGAATGATATTCGGAGAATTTCAATTGCGACTCCTTTGGATTTAAGTTTAAAGTCAATTTTTTGGGTGCTTTGTAATTGCGATGTTATCGTGATAGGAGGAGGCGGAATATTTAGTGGTTATACTGGACCGAAAGCTAAATTTATACCCTTTTTGGGTATCGTAAGCAAAATACTAGGTAAAAAAGTAATTTATGAATCAATTGGATTGTATTCTACTGCTGATTATTTCCAGAGATATTCAGTCTTACTCTCGATGTTACTAGCTGATGAAATAAGCGTGAGAGATATAGCATCACTGCAATCTGTAATACCAATTATGAAGTTAAAAAAAATTAAATTAGTTGCCGACCCAGGATATTCAATTAGACCTATCAGTATAAAGCAGGTAAAAGAGATTTTAAGAAAAGAAGATATTAAAATTAGCAATCATAAGGTAATTGGTATTTCCGTAAAAAGAGGAAAAAATAATACCACTAATGCAAAAATAATTTTTGAATTAGTTAAGGTTATTAATTGGATTGTAGCAAAAAGAAATTATACTGTTTTATTGATTCCCTTTTGCAATGACAGAATCCAATATACCGAGAAGGACTTAGAATTCTCTTTGGAGATTCTCTCCAAGATTAAAAAACAGTCATGTATATTCTGCTTAAAAAATTACTATACACCTCAAGAAATAGCTGGAGTATTGAAACTTTGCGATGTTTTTGTTGGTATGCGTTACCATTCACTAGTTTTTGCTTACACATTAGGAATTCCTTTAATCCCTATTTCATATGAGGAAAAGTGTATGGATTTTGTCAAGAAACATCATTATCCATATATAGAAGCAGATAGTTTTACATATAAAGATATCAATGTAGAAATAAAAAATTTCTTAGATATTAATGAATAAGAGATACCAGGTCCAATTATTCAGCCATATATTACTATGAAAATTAAATTTTATCTCATATTTCTACTATTAACTGGATTATTTCTATACGGTTTAACTATGCGGGGAATTTATGGGAATCCAGGCGCAAAATATATAAATGAAAATCTGGCAGGCATAACAATGCCTTTTGAGTTATCGCCAGAAAGAGGGAGATACGCCTTAACCTTGGCAATCGCAGAAGACAAGACTTTTCAATTAAAAGACGAGATAGCCAGAATGGCATTACCGGATTTAGGTTATTACAAGGGAAACTTCTTTTCCATATTTCCTCCTGGAATTTCCATTTTGGTTTTGCCGTTCTATCTTTTGGGCAAGATGATAAATTTTGCTCAACTGGCGGTTTTTAGTGTTCCCGCTATTTTTGCTGTACTTAACTCAATATTGATATTTCTTATCCTCAAAAAATTCGAAGTAAGATCAAGTTACGCATTTATAGCTTCCCTCATTTTCTCTTTTGCTACTACTTCCTGGTCCTATGCAGTGACTCTTTACCAGCATCATATTACTACTTTTCTTATTCTTTCAGGATTTTATTACGTTTTGCGCTTTCAAAAATACAGAAAGTTGTATTGGATTTGGGGATTACTGGTTTGGTTAAATTACGCTGTAGGACTAGTAATAGACTCTCCCAATGGGTTATTGCTTTTGCCGATCATGATTTATTTCTTAACTTCTTCATTTGAAATAAAAATAATCAGTACTCAATTGAATATAAAATTAAAAACTGTAATCGTTTATACAATAATTCCATTTCTTGTCATTGGTTTTCTGTATGGTTATTATAATTATTCTTATTTTGGTGATTGGTTTAAAATAAGGAAAAATCTAATCAAAGTAACAGATATAAAAGATGGAAATATCATTAGTAATGAGGATACATCTGTTACTCCCCAAAAATATGTACTTGGTTTATTTGATGCAAAGAATATTCCTAATGGTTTATATACTCTTCTGGTAAGTAATGAGAGAGGGTTGTTTTATTATTCGCCCATCATGGCGCTAGCACTTTTAGGAGTGATTAGTGCATACAAGAAAAGAGTAAGAGAAACAATAATTTTGGTATCCCTTATCTCTTTAAATATATTTTTATACTCTGCTTTTGGAGATCCATGGGGAGGTTGGGCGTTTGGACCGAGGTATCTTATCCCTTCCATGGCAATTCTTTCTATTTTCCTTGGTTTCGCATATCACTCTATACGTTCCTTCTGGTTTAGGCTGATTAGCTTTCCATTTATCATCTACAGTGTGGCAGTTGCACTTCTCGGAGCTCTTACGACAAGCCAGATTCCGCCTAGAGTTGAGGCAATACCGCTGGGTATAGATTATACCTACATACGCAATCTTAAATTTCTTGAGAGCGGACAGACTGGTTCATTTGCCTATAATTATTTCTTCAAAAACTATCTCTCACTCGCGCAGTATTGGCTGGTCATATTTATAAGCATTGTGATTCTTATGTCTATTTTTCTGTTCGTTGCGCCATATCTTGAGAGAAGAAAATTATATGAATGGAGTAAACCAAAATCAACTTAAAGTAAGTCCGGGAGCAGTAGAAATTACGATAGGGAGAATTACATTGGAGAAAATTTCTACGTGGTTTGCAAGTCTGAATGTAATGGCAATTGTTGCCTTTTTCGCTTCTGTACTGTCCGGTTTTTTCTGGATTTATTTCTCATCCAGAGGATATAACCTTACTTACAACGATGCTATGTCGCATCTGGATATAGCACGAAGAGTTGTGGAGGGAGTAAAACCGGGTTTGGCGCAGTTAGGAAGTGTCTGGTTGCCGCTTCCCCATATACTTATGCTTCCCACAATCTGGAATGATTTCTTCTGGCATAGCGGCCTATCGGGCGGAATTCCATCCATGATATCATACGTTCTTGCATGTATTTTTACTTATAAATCTATCCGGCTTTTGGGAGGTACGGAATTTGGTGCACTTATCGGAACGGCAGTTGTAGCTCTAAACACGAATTTCCTGTATCTCCAAACGACCGCCCTGACGGAGCCGCTTTTCTTAGGTACATTTATTTTAGCCACTTATTACCTCATCCGCTGGGCCAAAACACAGGATATACTATCGCTTGTCATAGCTGCATTTTTTATACTTCTCACTGGTCTTACCCGTTATGACGGCTGGTTTCTGCTGGTCTTTGCTCTTTTTGCTGTTTTTCTGTCAACTTATTTTAAAAACGGCTGGAAAAAAGCGGAAGGGACAACTGTGCTTTTTGGTACACTGGCAAGTCTTGGAGTCATCGTCTGGTTTGTATGGAATCTGGTTATTTTCGGGAATCCATTATATTTTGCCACCAGTGAATTTTCCGCCGGTGCCCAACAGGAAAGGATGTACGCTGCCGGTGTACTTCTGACTAAGGGTGATATTCTCTTCTCTTTAAAAACATACTTCTTTTCTATGATAGACAATATCGGGGTATATATTTTCTTTTTTGGACTGATTGGATGGGTATATTTCATGGTCAAAAACAAAAATATATATCTTCGGGCGGCAGGAGCAGTTCTTCTTGCTCCGATGGTATTTAATATTTTATCCCTGTACCTTGGTCAGTCTGCATTATTTTTACCGGAAACAATGGGTAATTCATGGTTTAATGTCCGCTATGGTATCGTTGTACTCCCATGGGCGGCAATTTGTATTGGTTTTCTTGTAAGTACGAGGAATTTACTGGTAAAAATACTGATTCCGGCAATAATTCTTTTGGAAATAGGATTATCCTTTTCGAGCCATTACTCGATTACCATCGTTGATGGATTGGTTGGAGCGAGCCAAAAAAACGTCACCTTGATTGGAAGCGAAATTAATCAGTACGCGGGTAAAGATAACGGACTCATCTTGGCTTCAGTAGCGTCGCATGATGCAATTTTATTCAGTTCAGGGCTTCCAATGCGTCGGTTTATTCACGAAGGCACAGGAAAATTATGGATGGATTCTTTACAAAATCCGGATCAATATGCCCAATATATTATAATGCGGTCAGGTGACGGATCGGATTCTGTAAGTCGCGCCATGATGAAACTTGAATCTTTCCCTATAAAATATAGAATGGTATATAAAGGTGATTTTGCAGATTTCTATGAAAGAATTTCTTTCCCGCCTCAGCAATAGAAGGAATTCTAAAATTCGTATATTTATTGCCACACTCCTCGTTTATATTTTTTTCTATTTTTTCCTGTTTAAATCTTCAAGTTATGCCGCAGACCATACTCCGCAACTTTGGGAAATTCGCTCAATTGACACCATGAAATTTTCCAGGGATTTGGCTCGGGAAAAAGCGAATGATAAATCTTTTGATCAGGAAATAGAAGATGAAGTAGGAAAAATCAAAGAATTGGGGGCAAACTATATTGCTATTTCTACCCCGTATGATGATGAATTTTACCCTTATTTAAAACGTTGGGTCGAGTTTTCACGTAAAAGTGGACTAAGCATTTGGTTTAGAGGAAACTGGTCGGGATGGGAAGGCTGGTTTAATTATCCCAAGACACTTGCAAGGATAGAGCATATTCAAAAAACCAGGAATTTTATACTACAACATCCGGAACTTTTTGTAGATGGAGATAGTTTTACTGCCTGTCCTGAATGCGAATATGGAGGACCGGGTAATCCCATGGATACGCATGATTATGAGGGTTTCAGAAAATTTATGATTGATGAATATAGGGAAATGAACCAGGCTTTCATCGCCATAGGAAAAAAAGTCCGTGTGAACTGGTTATCCCTCAATCCTGATGTAGCAAAATCAATCCTGGACGAAGGAACGGTAAAAACGTTAGATAATCTGATAACACTGGATTACTATGTAAAAGAGGTAACGCAGTTGGAAAAGGGATTGGATAATATCAAAAACAAATTTTCTGAAGCACGTTTTCTCATCGGTGAGTTTGGGGCGCCAATTCCGGATATTAACGGCGCGATGACTGATACTGAGCAAGCGCAGTTTATCAGGAATATATTGAATTATCTGGGTAGTCGCAAGGATGTGATTGGTATAAATTACTGGGTGTTGAAGGGGGGATCTACATCACTTATTAATCCGGACGGTTCATCCCGGACGGCAGTTGAGGTGATAAAAAATTATTATATGCCCGGCATAGTTAAGGGAACTGTGATAAATACTATTAATGAACAATTAAAAGGGATAGCAGTTAAGACAAAAGATGGACTGAGTACTGTTACTGATGATCAGGGAAAATATAATTTAGCAGTCCCGGCCGGCCCTTTAGAGCTTACGATTGAGGCTGATCGATATAAAAGCGCAAAACGGGATATTAAAGTCAGTCGTGGAAGTGAGAATGTATTGGATATTGTTTTGGACCCTCAAAACATGAGTTTATGGTACAGGATTAGATCAGCTTTCCAGAATCCGAGAAACTTATATCACCGATAAAAATTTATCTCTCATTTTATCATTAAAACCTTTATTTTTTTGTATCTCTACTTTCAGTTCATTTAGGCCTTGCTGAAATTTGGCGCTGATGAATTGGGGATGGAATGAGGCGTATTGAGCTACCAACTCTTCCTTGTTTAGGTCTTTTACTGCATCAATTTTGTTAAAAACGTATATTCGAGTTTTGGTCTCTATTTTTAAATCCCGGAGAATTTTTTCTACTGCAATGATTTTGTCGTTCACCCACGGATCAGATACGTCGATAACGTGCAAAAGTAAATCCGCATTGACAGTTTCCATAAGAGTTGACTTAAAGGAGTCAATAAGCTCTGTTGGCAGATTTTTAATAAAACCTATGGTGTCGGAAAGAAATACTTCATTACCAATTGAAGGAAGATAGAATTTACATACACTGCTATCTAAAGTTGCAAACAGTTCATCCTTCACAAGATTACTTTTCTTGCCCAGGGTGTTAAAAAGCGTTGTCTTGCCGGAGTTGGTGTAACCGACGATTGAGATCGTAGGCAGACCGTTTCTCTTTCTTTGACTCATCTGCTGGCTTCTGTTTTGAGAAAGCTTTTTTAGTTCTTTATGAATGTTTCTTATTTCATCTCTGAAGTGGCGCCGCATTATTTCCGTATTCGTTTCTCCCATTCCGCGCGTTCCGATGCCGCCTCCCTGCTGAGACAATTCCATCCCGATGCCATAGATTTTCGGCCCCATGTGATGCAAATGGGATAGTCTTATCTGAAGTTTAGCTTCGCTGGTTTGTGCGTGCTTGCTGAATATCTTTAAAATCAGGTCAACCCTGTCCCAGACGGAAATATCGGGGTTACTTCTCTCGAATATTTTTTTTAGAGTATAAAGCTGCCCCGGTTTGACCGTCGCATTAATGACAGCAATATCGATCTTTTCTTTCAGAATCGTTTCGGCTACCTCTTGGGCTTTCCCTTTGCCGATAAATGTGGCGTTATCAAACCGGCTGGCATTTTGAACCGTCGCAGCATAAACACGTCCTTCGAAAGTGTGCACCAAAAGTTCCAGCTCTTCAAAATCAGCCAGAGTTTTTTCTTTATCCTGATTATATGGAGCAAGACCGATCAGCATAAAACGATTATTTTGAGATAGATTGATCATTGGCTCCTATTATACTTTATGTAATACTTATTATACTGTAAGAAGTTAAACCTCCTGGAGAGGTAACGGTTGCCGTGTCTCCTGTCCTTTTACCCATGATTGCTTTTCCAATCGGTGAAAGATGGGAAATTTTTCTGGCTTTAGGGTCTGATTCATAACTGCCAACTATTTTGTAATCAAGTTGTTTTTTCCCGTCAAAAAGCTTTACACGTGAACCAATTCCTACAAATCCCGTATTAGACACAACTGATACTCTTGCGCAGTTAATAAGAAAGTCTAGATGTCTTAGCCGGGAATCGATTGATGATAATTTAGCCCTGGCCACTTTATAAGCGGCGTTTTCCGAAAGATCACCCATTTCCCGCGCCGTGCGCAGATTTTGAACTGCCTCGGGCCTTTTAGCCAGCAAAATAGCCTTTTCCTCTTTGATTTTCTCAAGTCCTTCCGGAGTAAATGGTATATACCCCTTCATCGGTTGAATTATAACATTTGTTGAATTGGTGACGGGATGAAAATTTTGGTGTATCATAAAAGTATGACTAAGATTATAAATACTTCAATTGGATGGACGACGTCGGCTTTGCCGGTTGACTTATCACCGGAGTGGTACTGCGCAACGAGAGATGTTTTTCAGGCTCGGCTAGAGAGTTTGCTTTCCAGTTTAGAAAAAATCAAAGGCGGCGAGGCTTACCTTCTTACTGCCATCTGCGGTGAAATCGGAAATAATTCCTTTGACCATAATTTGGGTAACTGGCGCGACGTTCAGGGCGTTTTTTTTGCTTTTGATGAAGAGGAGAAAGCTGTTGTACTTGCTGACAGGGGACAAGGAATAAGACAGACGCTTTCGCGTGTTATTAATGATGTAAAAAGTGATTCTGAAGCTCTAACCATTGCCTTCACAAAAGCAATATCCGGTAGATTCCCGGAGAGGCGGGGTAACGGACTTAAATTTGTAGCCAGAACGGTTAAGGAAAAAAGCTGGGAGTTGACTTTTTACAGCGGAGACGCCGTATTATCAATAAAAAAGAATTCAGCTTTAGAGTTAGAAGTTTCCAAAATGAACGTAAACGGGTGCTGTGCTATACTTCGTTACTGATATGGTGATACGTCTTTCTCAATTTGGCAATCTTCTTGTCTCGCGTCCTTCGGGACGGGAGGCTTATCTTGCGGCAAAGGCTTATCTTTTGGACAAATCCGCTGACCGTATAGATATTGATTTTACCGGCGTAAAAGTTGTTGCTCCTTCCTGGTTGGATGAATTTTTAACTCCGTTAAAAGAAGAATATGGTAATAAAGTGAAATTGGGATCATCAGATAACCAATCTGTGCTTGCCAGTCTGGCGACCATATCCCAAAATAAAGCAGATTTCCCACAGTGAAAATTGCAACGCTTTTAAGTTATTTGTTTTTTCCCTCAAAGCTTTTATTTTCATCAAAATATCACAAGAATATCAGAATCGGGTATTCATACGGACACATGACATTGTTTACGGGAAACATTTCCCAGAGCGGAGGCGAATACGTTTTTATGTGGAAAAAAGCGATAGATTATGCTGATAAACAAAACCACGAAGTCATGAACTGTTTAGTTTTGGGTGTAGGAGGTGGAACCGTAGTAGGTGTGGTTAAATCAAAATATCCTTTATGCAAAATAACCGGAATTGAGATAGACCAGCAAATGATAAACGCGGCAAACAAATATTTTGGATTAGGAAAGTTCAGAGATTTGGAACTGCTAAAGGCTGATGCGTGCAACTGGGTTTCTAAGAACAAATCTAAATTTGATCTGATTATTTGCGATTTATTTATCGATGAACTTAACCCCGATTGCAGCAGGACTGAAGAATTTTTGGTTGGAGTAAAAAAACTTTTAAATAAAAATGCTTCGATTCTCTATAACTCTCACTACCGCAAAGATGATCCTAAGGAATACGAAGAGTTCAAAATTCTCTGTAGCAAGTTATATAAACGAGTCGAAGAGATCCACCAATTTCCCAAGAACAGGGTTTTGTTTATTTCCTGATAGTGTATACACTGCCTCGGGTGGCCCCAATTTTGACAACCAGACCGTTATCCTGTAATTTTTTCAGGTCATATCGCAAGGTTCTTGACGGCACTTTGAGAAAACGCCTTTTTATGACGTCAAGGGAAATCATTTTGTGGTCACGGATTATGTTGTAAATTTCCTCCTGTCTGGGAGGTAGTAATAAGACTTCTTTTGACTCTGTACTTTCCTCAACTTGAGATTTTATTTTCTCGGATTGTTCAAAAAAGGCTTTAAGCATGAATAGAAGAAAGCCTTCTGGATCCTTAAGCCCGGTGTCGAGGTAAAAATAGTACGCGTTCTTATGTTCATCAAGATATTCCTCCAAAACTATATTTAAATTAAATTTCCAGTTTTTTTTCTGCAGAACCGCAAAAATGAGCAGTCTACCAACTCTTCCGTTTCCGTCGATGAAGGGATGGATTTTTTCGAAAACCAGATGGGAGATAAAAGCCGTAACTAGTGGAAATTTTTCGCTACCAGAATTGACATACTCTAACAGTTTACTTAGAAGTTCGTTTATTTGTGATGGAGGCGGAGACAAATATATGGCAACTCCGGCCTGGTTAAAGATTGCTCCCATTTCAGTCCTTACGGATCCTGTCTCGGGTGATAAATCATTCATGACGAGTTTATGCAAATCCAAAATATCTTTTTGTGTAACCTTTTCGTTATTCAGAGAAGATTTTTCGATATACTTTATCGCAGAAAGAATATTAAATACCTCTTTCTTATTCTGTCGATTGGAGGTGGTATCAAGTTCGTTCAAAGATAAGGGGTTGCCCTCTATTTTTGCCGAGTAGAGGGAACTTTTCAGAAGGCTGACTCTTTGGGTTTTATCTTTTAGCTGTTCCGGTATAGAAACTGAGTTGAGAAAAATCCTGTTGGCTTCTATTTTGGCTATAACTTCCAATATTTCCGGGGTGATTTTATAGATCGGAGGAATTTTCATTAACTAATATTACCAGATGTTGCCGAATCTTGCCAGATCTTGCCGAATATTACCAGATCATCTCACTCCGACGAAGTCGATTTTGGAGAAGTCTTTTCGCACCAATACCCAGAATTTATCGGCCAGTTTGTCAGAAAACTTGCCGAATTTACCCCTTTCACTTTCCCGGCAGAGCCGTTTTTCCCAATCCCTGATGATTTCAACAACTTTTTCGCCGATCAGGTTAAATTTTGTCTGCCATTGTTGTGAGTCAAGCACGTATTTATCGTGGATATCCATGAACAGGGAAAAGATTTCCGGGTTTTCATCAATCATCCGCTGGTAATATTCCTCGTGTTTAGTCATTTTTATAGCTTTTACCCTCTTGATTATATCAATTAACTTAGATATATTCATTAGGTATGGATAATAATGAAAAAACAGGAGTAGATAACCACCCGATGATAATTCTTGACCTGGAAAAGCTGATCAAAAATCATATAAGCAGCATTGACAGAATAAAGATAGAGTTGAAAAAACATCGGGAAATGCTGGAAGATGTTTTTATTAACGACCCTACCTATAAGTTGCACGCCGAGAAAGCCAAGGAAGCCAATAAGTTAAAATCCAGTACCAAGCAACAAATTGCCAGACAGCCTAACGTTGCGAATCTCCTTTCAAAAGTTAAAGGGATGCGTGAAGAGGTGAAAGGTTTGGAAGGAGCCTTATCTGATTATCTGCGGGAATATCAAAGACTCTCCGGAGTTAACGAGATAGAAGGCGAAGATGGAGAGGTGAGGGAAATCGTGTACGTTGCCAAGTTAGTAAAGAGATCTTCACGCCAAGTGTCTAAAAATTAAACCCCGATTTTAAATTCGACGACTTCTCCTTCTTGGATAATGTATTCTTTACCGACGGTTTGCACCTGACCCTGTTCTCGAGCTTTAGCCCACCCGCCGTATTCTACGAATTTCTGATAAGAAATAAGATCAGCTTTTATAAAGTGCTTTATAAAATCAGTATGAATGACCCCGGAAGCTTCTTGGGCCGGGATGCCTGAAGGAATCGTCCAGGCCCTGACTTCTTTAACGCCTGCGGTTAACATGGAGATGAGGCCGAGTAGTTTGTAGGCCTGTTTGATTAAACGGTTTAGACCGATGTCATCCAGACGGTAATGTTTCAGGAACTCCTTTTGCTCATTCTCTGATAAACTCAATATTTCATTTTCCAGTCTGGCGCAAAGAGCGATAAAATCGGGTGGCTCGCCTAACTTAGATAAGACCTCCTTAATTTTATTATTCGTATTTTGAAAATCTTCCAGCTGGCTTTCTGAGAGATTAAATACGTAAAGAACGGGCTTAGCCGTGATTAAATTAAGAGAGGAAATGGCTTGTATTTCCTCAGGGGATAGAGACATCAGGCGTACTGGTATCCCTTTATCCAAACCCTTTTTAACTTCTTGGATGATTTGATAGGTATTTCTTTCTTCTTTGGTGGCATTCATTCTGGGATCAGGTTGTTTTGTGACGGTGGAGAGATCAGCCAATACAAGTTCTGTGGTGATGGTTTTAATGTCTTCGACAGGATCAATATAATTGCTTACATGTACGATATTATTGTCCTCGAAAAGTCTTACGACATGAATTATGGCGGCTACTTCACGGATATGGGAAAGAAATTTGTTTCCCAGGCCTTCTCCCTCCGAAGCGCCTTTAACCAAACCGGCGATATCATAAAATTCAACCACCGCAGGAATAATTTTTTCGGTTCCAACAATTTTTGCCAGAACTGGAAGCCTTTCGTCAGGTACTTCAATCACGCCGATGTTTGGCTCAATGGTGCAAAAAGGATAATTGGCTACGTTTGCCACCTGCCTTTTGAGCAGAGCATTGAACAGCGTAGATTTCCCCACATTGGGTAGACCCACAATCCCGATACTCAATTTCATATGGTAGATTTTATCAAATTATAGATTAGAAAATAAGAAGGAGTTGTAATCCCTAGGTGTCCTAGTTAAACCACCTCCCAGGTGAGGGAGATATACAGGTGAGGGAGATATATTTGGCGAGTGGAAGCTAAAGTGGAATTGTAAATATTGGTTTTTTGTTGTTTGTGCTGATTGAAATATTCATAGTGTTTCTATTGATTTCTTATAAATTTTATGATAGTATCCTAATACTAAACATGAAGCGGATATTTCGTATGTCCGCTTCTTTTTTTGGTTATTTTTCAAACTTTATATCTTTTTCTAATCTAACAAAGTCTCTAAAATTATTCCCGGCAAATTGTCTTATTTCTCTTGCTGTTCTAGGACCTCTGGCTAGAATAATTACTTCTTTACCTGTCGTTTTTAGAAACTTCAGTACGGGTAAAAAGTCACCATCCCCAGATAAAATTAAAAGAGTGTTAAAATTATCTTTTTCTTTCATAAGGTAAAATGCCATATCAACATCGCAATTGGCTTTTCTCTGGGTACTTCCGTCTTCTTGATGATAAAGTTTCACTGGCTTCAAGAATAATTTATAACCAAACTGATCAAGTTTTAAATAGAAACGAATTCTTTGGAGATGTTTCGAGAGTAAAAGAAGTTGCGCTTCATTTAATTTCTTTCCCTGCTTTTTAATATAATTCAATAACTTCTTCTCTAGCTGAATGATTGGAACTGTTTCATGTCTTAAATAGTCATGTTGATATCCATGGATTTCAACGCCACCGAAGTAAAAAACTTCAGAAACCCCATATCTCTTCCTAAGATATTTAATGAGTTTTAAGTAATCAATTTTCCATCCCAAACTTTTTTCTCCACCATAGAACAGATTTGACGCATCAATAAAAGCATAAGTTCTTAATTTTGATCTGGCTGTCTTTAATTTATTCATTTAAAGTATTATATCAGAATGTCCAATTTATGATATTAAATTATCTTAAAAATAATCCGGAACATCAGCTCTGAAGACTCTTCCTTTTTAGCCTTTGGGGATAAGAGTGGTCATTTCAAAAGGTATGGTACATTTTATCAAATTATAGATTAGAAAATAAGAAGGAGTTGTAATCCCTAGGTGTCCTAGCTAAACCACCTCCCAGGTGGGAGTTATTAAATAGGAGCTTGACCGAAGATTGTGATAGAAGTTCCGGGATTGGAATCAGAAGCGTGTCTAGTAGTATCACCTTCAGTTATAGGCCCTGCCCAATAATAAAGCTTCTTTGCATCTTCAGGACGGATATTTACACATCCATGGCTCATGGGATAACCAAAGTTATTATGCCAATACGCTCCGTGAAGGCTAAATCCTCGAGCAGCAGAAGCATTTGCACCCGAATAAAACATCGTATAAGGGACATTATATAAATTATAATAAGTCCCGTCACTTGGATTTCCACCAGCCATATGCGCATATCGGAGTTTAATCCAGATTTTAAATTCACCCACAGGAGTAGGATACCATTTGCCCGTAGATACTGGAAATTCCATTACTTTTTTATCGCCCTCAAAAGCCATAAGCCTTTGTCTTTGCAAATCTACATAAATGTGTTTTAACTCAGTTGTCTCTCCCAGAACTTGATAAGAGGGATAACTATCGGCTATATATTGTGGAGAATTTACTGTTCTATCCATAAAGACACTCTCTTTACCGTACTGGTATGCACCTGATAATTCTTTTATACAAGTGATTGAATTAGCGCATATCGTAGATTTCCCAAAAAAATTATTAAAAAGAAATAATCCAATAATAATAAAACAACTAAATAAAAGCCATTTCAGAAGAAAAAATAAGGATTTTTTAGGAAACCTTTTTTTGTTAAGTCTTCTTTTTGCCATTGTATATTGAGTCTTCAACGACTACCTAATATATAAAATATTTTCCCTCCCACATCAAACCAATAAGATTGTCCTTTTGTGCCATTTTCTTTAACAGTAAATATATGTAGAAGGTTATTGGAATCCCAACCAGTAATGTCAGATAAATTATACCCGAATTTTTTCTCTTCAAATAAAGGGACCACGTCTATAAATTCGCTCCCGTCTGCAAATGATTCTCCATTGGCCTTAAAGACCATAAAAGATAAATAACTTATATCATTTTCTTTCAAAAATAAATATTTATTATCGGGGGACCAGCTGTTTTCAGGAATTTGAATTTCCTGATTTTCACCTAGAGTCTTGGAAAAAATAATTTTCTCATTTGTTCCTGAAACTTCTGATACCGTAAAAGTATAATTCGCCAAAGTCTGGTTCTTAGAAGTTTTATTCATGACTACTTTCATCGTTCCATCTGGCGAATAAACTTCTGATTTATAAGTTACTTCTTGTACAGGTACAGGAGTTGGACTGGAAAGAATCGTTTCTGCAAAAGAGAGTCCGCTTAAAAGAGATGAAGAATTACTGGATAACTGTCTTGTAAAAATTACTGCTAATATGGCGATAATAATTGTAGGAATCAAAAACTTCGGCTTATTGAAAAATCTAACCATCTACTTTAGGATAAAAATAATATACGAAGAAGTCAACCCTTTTCTATTGTAACATCAATTAGTAGCTTATATAATTATATCTGACAAATAAAGGTGGTGATGATAAATGGCAGTAAAGATAGGCACGATTACCCATTATTACGATAAAATCGGAGTAGCGGTAGTTAAATTGATTAAACCTATGGTTGCGGGCGATACTATAAAAATATCAGGGAAAGGAAGGGAGTTTACCCAGGTTGTCTCATCTATACAAAAGGAGCATCAGGAACTTAAAAAGGCCAAAAAGGGAGATGATATTGGGATGAAGGTTGACCAGCCTGTAAAACCGAAAGACGTGGTATTTAAGATTTGAAAGAAACTATGTGATCTTAACGGGAAATTAGGGGACGGGAAGATCTGACAGAGAGTGTAATCATAGGTGAGGGATTAATACCTGGTGAGGGTGCAGATTGCGGCGGTATAAAAGAGGTAATAATAGGCCTAGGTAAAGCAAGAGTAGGTAAAATAATTCTGTTAAAACGAAGTTGTGGTAGAGAGAAAATCACCGGAGTAGGAGTGGGTAAAATTCCAAAAAAGTGAATTAAGCTGTCGTTTCCTACTAAAGTTGCATCATACTTATTGGCAGAGCTGTCAAACGCCTTTAATTCTCCTCGATTTTCATCCAAATGCCAGAGTAGAACCGTATAAGCATCAGAAATTAAAGGTGACTGATAAGCTCCCTGATTCCAGAGCTGAGAAACATCGCGGATTTTATTGGAAATTCTAATCTCATCAATACTTCCTTTAAAAGCATTAATATTAGGATTATTTTCCAGATATGAATTACCCACCACAATGGTATTTCCAACAGTCAGAAGCAGATTATTTATCACTATCCTGAATACTCTGCTGCCATTGATTAATAACTCCGTATAGTCAGGGGCAAGTTTTACCGCGATATGATTCCAGATATTTGCCTGCAAATTTCCCGCGGTGATCAAAACTTGAGTATTGTTATCTGAATTATAACGGACTGACAGTGAGGCACCGTTAATACTTATTTCGTAATGTAAACTGTCAGTACCTCCGATAGAAATTATTTTTTGAATTCCGCTTGTTTGATCAGGCTTGATCCAGGATTCAAAGCTGAAAGCATTCGGATTATTAGAAGATGAAAGTTGTGATTTTAAATACCCCCCCTTCAGCTCCAGAAAGTTTCCGATGGGATTAGTTGCATTGATCTGTTGAAAGGCAGGTAAAACAAGAACAAAAAATATTAGAAAAGATAAAAAAATAATTTTCTTCATAAAAAAACCTGCTCCTGGCAGGATGGCAACATAGGTTATAGATTATAATCCTGATATTGTCAACTCTTTATTAAGCTTCTATAATCTTTTATATTATGGAATGGAAAAACGCAGAAGATATTAAAAAGGATATAAATGAAATTGTCAATAAATTAAATCTTGATTATATCGACTGCAAAAGGGTCATTTGTTTTAGAAGTCAAGGCTCGAGTTCCAGGGCCCGGGCCCGTATCTGGAATTTCCCCCGGGTTTGGCAACAGGCTTTGAAACTCCCCCCCCATTATATAATCGAAGTCTTATCCCAATACTTTGACAAGTTATCACGGGACGATCAAAGACGGGTTTTAATACACGAAATATTACATATCCCCAGGAATTTTTCCGGAAGTTTAGTGCCTCATCGGGGACGTTATGCAAGAATAGATGAAAGACGGGTAGAAAGCTTATTCAAAATGCTATGATCACGATTATTCACGGAGATGACGCGGTACTTTCCAGAAACACCTTAAAAAACGAAATTTCGGAATATTCTGAAGCGGAAATAGTCAGTCTTGACGGTAACCGGATCTCTATAACCGAGCTTATGCAGGCCTGTGAGAGCCTCTCTCTTTTTTCATCTGCGAAATTAATCCGAATCGAAAATTTACTCTCGGGTGGTCTTAAACAAAAAGCGGAAATGATAAATTATTTAACGAAAGTTAAATGTGAGTACCCGGTCTATCTCTGGGAGAAACAGGAAATCGAAAAAACTATTACTAAAAAATTTCCCTCCAAAACTAAAATAATTTTATGTCAACCCCCGAAGCTGCTATTTAATTTCCTGGAGTCGATCGGATTTTTTAAGGGGGCCCAGCTGGTAAATCATTTCCATTTATTATTAGAGCAAAGCGAGGTAGAGTTAATACTTGTCATGATTTATAGGCAATTTCGGAATTTGATTCTGGTAAAAGCGGCTAAAAAATCGAATGAAACCGTGACAGGCTTACCTTCATGGCAACAGCAAAAACTTTTGAAACAAGCCAGCCAGTTTACTTTAGAGAAATTAATCGTCCTTTACCGAAAATTAATCTCCTTAGAATATAAAATTAAGAGCGGGCAAACTCCGTTCAATCTTAGGCAACTGCTTGACATTTATTTTTTAAGTCTATAGCATACTTTATATATCCGTCATACTTTTTCACACAGCAACTGATGATAAAAATTGATCAAACCATATTTAGAGACTACGACATCAGAGGAATATATCCGACCCAGATCAATGAAAAACTCTTTTATATTCTAGGCCGAGCAGCTGCCACGTACTTTGAAGCTGAGGAAATAGCAGTAGGTTACGACTGCCGGTTGTCCTCAAAATCACTTTTTGCGAGTCTTACGTCCGGGATTATGGATCAAGGGGTCAATGTGGTTAATTTGGGTTTAATTTCCACTGAAATGCATTATTTTGCCTCCGGCTCTTATAATTTTCCGGCAAATATTATTATTAGTGCTTCTCATAATCCTCCGGAATATAATGGTTTAAAAATAGTCACCCGGGGTGTCGTACCGCTCAATGGAGAATGGGGTCTTCCGGAAATAAAAATGTTAGCCTTAAAGCAAAAATTTAGTAACGGAAACAAAAGAGGTTTACTGAAAAATCAGGATATTCTTGATCCCTGGATTAAGCATGTTTTATCTTTCATAGACCCTTTAAAGTTGGCACCCTTAAAAGTAGTGGTGGATGCCGGTAACGGGATGGGTGGACGAGCCTGGGATAAAATTAAAGGTCAGGTTCCAGTTAAGATAATACCACTCTATTTCGACCCCGATGGGAATTTTCCGCATCATCTGCCCGATCCGTTAAATACAAATAATTTAGTTGATTTGCAAAAAGAAATTATCAAGGAAGAGGCTGATCTCGGTTTTGCTATGGATGGGGACGCTGACAGATTATTTGTACTTGATGAAAAAGGAGAGATCATTTCCGGTACTATAACCTGCGCCATGCTGGCTGAGTCTCAACTTACAAGATACGGAGGCGGTAAAGTACTTTATAACGTGGTCTGTGGAAATATCGTCCCCGAAACGATACGCCGTCTGGGAGGGCAACCTCTTCGGGTAAGAGTAGGACATTCTTTTATCAAGCAGGAGATGAAAAAAAACAAGGCCATTTTCGCCGGAGAACATTCCGGACATTTTTATTTTAAAGATAATTACTGCGCTGACAGTTCGACCATTGCCGGTTTATTGCTACTTGATTATATCTCTAAAAAAAATCATACTCTCTCCCGTATCGTAAAAGAGTTTGATAAATATTTCTCCTCAGGCGAGATAAACATTAAGGTAAAAGATGTCGAAGCTATTATAAATAATTTAAAACTAAACTTTAAAGACGCGAAAGGAAGTGACCAAATTGATGGTTTGACGATAAGATATTCAAACTGGTGGTTTAATCTCAGGGTATCAAAGACAGAACCTTTAATTCGCTTAAACCTGGAAGCTGATAACAAGGATTTAATGGAAGATAAAGAACTTTCGGTTAAGAATATGATATTATCATCTGGAGGAAATATAGTTTAGGATATTATATGATTTCGCTCGACGATGTTAAAAGTATCGATAAAATTGACCAGGGTTTTTCGTATTCTTCCATTTCATCTTTAGCCGATCAGTGTGAATCTGCCTGGAATGAGGTCAAAACTTTAAGTTTTCCAGAAGAAAACGAAAATGCATCTTCAATAATTTTCTGTGGTATGGGAGGTTCAGCCTATGGAGGCCGAATTATTAAGAGTCTATATCTCAAAGAATTAAGAATTCCTGTTGATGTCATTAGCGGTTATAATTTACCGGGATTTGTTGATCAGAATACGTTAATTATTGCCGCAAGTTATTCTGGATATACTGAGGAAACTTTGCAGTGTGTAGAGGAAGCTCTTGATAAAAAAGCTAAAATTATCGGTATCTGTAGCGGAGGTCTACTCGCCGCTCTATTAAAAAGGGAATTAAAACCTCTTTATTGCTTTATCCCTAAATATAATCCTTCGATGCAGCCCAGGCTAGGAGCGGGATATATGCAGATTGGACAATTAGCTATACTTTCTTCCTTGGGCTATATTAAAATTGAGGATGAAGATATTTCTAAGATTATTCAGGATTTAAGGAATCAACAGCAAAAATTACATAAAGAGATTAAGACTGATAGTAATTACGCTAAACAGTTAGCAAGCATTTTTGTAGACAAGCAGGTTAACATTATCGGCTCTGAATTTTTGGAAGGAGCAATACATTCCATCCGAAATCCCTTTCATGAGACAAGTAAACATTTTGCCAATTATTTTATTGTCCCCGAATTAAATCATCACCTGATGGAAGGGTTATCATATCCGGTCGGTTTAAAAGATAAAATGTTGTTTTTAATCGTCGAGTCAGATTTATATGATGCGAGAATAAAGAGGAGATTAGATTTAACCAGAGAGGTAATCGAAAAAAATAATATTGCTACCCAGACTATAACACTTAAATTCCCAACCGAACTTGGACAGACATTAGAATTAATTCAGCTCGGTAGTTATATAACTTATTATTTAGCCATGCTGCATGAAGTTGACCCAGCTAAGATCCCTTGGGTAAATTATTTTAAAGAAAAATTGTCAGCCAAAGGCTGATCGTCCTCTGGACGAAAGGAGTATTTATGAAAAATAAAACAACAGTCTGGTTTGACGAGGTAGGTAAAGAAGATGTTGGTCTCGTGGGCGGTAAAGGAGCAAATTTAGGTGAAATGTACGCTGCTAAAATTCCGGTGCCCTATGGCTTTATAGTCACCGCCGGTGCTTACTTTGATTTTATTAAAACTACGAAGCTGGACCAAAAAATTAAAGGTCTGCTGCAATCTTTAAATTATAAAAATACAAACAGTTTGGAACAAACTGCAAGTTTAATACAAAAATCAATATTAAAAGAGAAAATGCCGGTTGACTTAGCAAAAGAGATAATGAGGAACTATCTTGAACTGTCTTCAAAATCGCAGGTCAAGTCAAATTTTACCAATAAATTTTCATCATATCTTAAAAATCCTTACGTGGCAGTACGATCGTCTGCTACTGCAGAAGATCTTCCGGATGCCTCTTTTGCCGGTCAGCAGGCTACTTTTCTTAATGTATCCGGAGAAGCTAATGTGGTGAAGTATGTCCAGGAGGCATGGGCCTCTCTTTATACTCCCCGGGCCATATTTTATCGGGAGGAAAAGAAATTTGAACATTTAAAAGTCGGTATTGCTGTTGTTATCCAAATGATGATTGCTTCGGAAAGCTCAGGTGTCATGTTTACTCTGGACCCGGTGACCAACGATAAAAGTAAAATAGTCATCGAAGGCATATTGGGTTTAGGAGAATTGATCGTTCAGGGTTCGGTAACCCCGGATCATTACGAAGTCGATAAAAAAGACCTAAAAATTACGATTAAAAAAATAGAAAGGCAGACTGTGATGCTGGTCAAAAAAAATGATAAGAACGTGGAAATTAAACCTGAAAAAGAAGCATCAAACAAGCAAAAAGTTAACGATGATCAAATTATTGAAATAGCCCGTTTAGGGAAAATATTAGAAAAGCATTATTATTTTCCTCAGGATGTGGAGTGGGCCATTGAAAACGGTAATATTTATATAGTTCAAACCAGACCCGTCACGACAGTTAAACCAAAAGGTAACGATAAAAAAGAGGAAAGTAGCCAACAGAATATATTTAGTAAAATGAAACTTCTTCTTAAGGGTGACCCCGCTTCTCCCGGGATAAGTAGCGGACCGGTAAAAGTAATCTATAGTGCAAAAGAAATAGATAAAATAAAGGCCGGGGACATTCTGGTCACTATCCAGACTAATCCAGATTTTGTTCCAGCCATGAAAAGGGCTGTTGCCATTATCACAGAACGGGGAGGAAGAACCTCACACGCGGCCATTGTCTCGAGAGAGCTTGGGGTTCCGGCTATTGTTGGTACCGTAAACGCCACAAAAGTATTGAAAACCGGCATGGTGGTGACGGTTCATGGTCTAAAAGGGGAAGTTTATCAGGGAGGACTATCTAAAAGTGAGGCTATCCGGTTAGAAATGTCAGAAAGAAAGTCCAAACCCAATCTTTCTTTAAAGACCGCCA
>Ga0155721_109_pt2 | contig 45823 bp, 47 predicted proteins | sample RifCSPlowO2_01_FD_107377 | JGI IMG/M metagenome (GOLD analysis project Ga0155721, IMG submission 107377) | Candidatus Gottesmanbacteria bacterium RIFCSPLOWO2_01_FULL_39_12b
AGTTCTCTTACCAATGCTCTCTGACGAGCGTTTATCATCTCGCTTACCCCTCCGCCTTGAGTTGCAGAACTGATATCCGGATCATGCAGTAGATCTATAGCAGCCAGATGCGCCTCACTTCTAAGATCGAGCCCTACGGCGCCATAAACTGCGTAGCGCATCGCTTCCCGTTCGGTCAAATGTCGTACGGCGGCTATTCGGTCACCTCCGCCCATCTGCGCCAAGGTAATTCGCCAATAATCTGTCATAACACGATCAGCAACACCATGGAATTCGACCTCAATCCCTTTAGATTGCCTGCCTGTTACCAACCTTTGCCATCCATAATGGGTAACTCCAATAAGACCCGCAACTCCTTTCACAACCGCTCCACCGGCACTTAGTATTAAGCCTTGAAACCCTCGTTCTATCATCCCTTCTATCTCAGCTCGAGGTAGTAAATCTATTACGGCCTTATCTAAGCCACCATTTGTAACGCTATGGGCAAATCCGGCGGCTTTCAGCATTTCGTCTCGTTCTATCACTCCTAATGCAACAACAAGTTCTTCTGAGCTATGGAAAATACGCTCGCCTCCTCGTGTTTCTTGTTTACTCAACCCTCTAATACCTTCGGCTCTTGCTTCGAGATCAGGGAAAATATGTTCTAAAAGTTTTTGTATATCAGAAAGTTGGTGTCCTTCTTTTTTCATTTTTTCTAGGGTTGCTCTGACTTCTTCCACCATATCGAAAAGTTTCCGATCCAATTCTCTACCTAAATCATATTCTCCCACTTTGCCAATAAGCACTTCTTGACGTAAATTATCGCGATGGGGAGTTAGTTCCACCGAGGTAGTCCATTTTCTTCCTCCTCCATCATCACCAGAACCGTTTGCTTTTGCTCCATTACCGCCTGTTTCAACAGGAGGACTAATAGGCAATCCACCAGCTTCTTTTGCTTCTACTGGTACTGGTGCTTGTATTGGTGCAGCAACGAGTATAGCCATACTTTTCTCTTATTTCACTCTAGCATAAAAAAATCATTCAATTCAATAGGGACTAGTAATTAAATTATTTTTTGTCTAGAATATTCATAAGATGCCAGACGCTACAATGCCTGAAAGACCACCCGTAGTTGCAGCTCCAAGACCGGTAGAAACCGGACCGGGAAAACCACCCGTAAAATCCTTACCCGAACTGCAGGGGCCGTTTGATCTCATGGTTGATCAGGTACTTCCTCAAGCAGAAAAAACCGGTATTTTAAGGCGTGACCCAGATTTATACGAGAAAGACGATCGACTTGCTTCTGTTACTGATCCGACCAAGAAAAAAGCACTTGCGGAAGCTCTTGCCGGTGAAAGTAGCGAAATTGCCCAGGCGATTAAAACACAGGCGAATTTCGAAAAAGCAGTAGCTGATGGTACCGCTTCGAAAGCTGCCGATGGTACTTATACTGGTGATTTTGTAGTAAATTCGACTTTAGTTGCTACCGAAAAACCATTAGCAGAAGGCAATGTAATAATAGCTCACACCGGAGAAATCCGGGGACTCAGAAGGGTTGTTGCGGAAACTGAAGGTGACCCTCAACAACAAGAGTTAAATAAAAAAGCTAAAGAAGTTTTGGCAAATATAAGCAGTAATGTCCGCGTGATTACGCATGAAGGTGGAGTTGAAAAAGAAATTTCGTTACAAGTTTGGCAAGAACAAATCGATAAAAAAGCTTTGGAACTATGGAAAGCCGATAACCCCGCTGGAGCAGAAACTGTATATAATGACAGTACAAAAGTTTCACCTTTAGTTAGAGAAGCATATAAAGTTCGTGCCGAAGCTGGTTTGGACAGTAGTGCTCAATATAAACTTGTCTATGCCGCAGAAACCAAAAGTCCTTCTCCTGACGCCTCCGAACCAGGCGCAGCTGAAGCCATAAGAAATAGCGAAACTGCTGACATGGTTCGTGACGGGGTAAGAGTATTTGCAGATTTACTAGGTACGGCAGGAGCAGATGGTATATATAAAAAAGATGCAGCTGATAATATAACAGGGGTTGACGGGAAAAAATTGAAAGCTCGTCAAGACCGTCATACACCTCTGGGAAGATTAGCTATCCTTATAGGAACCTACGATGATATACAACGAACTCATCCGGCAGGTTCTGCACCCACAGACCAGCAACATAATCTTGCCACCCTTATTTATTCAGAACTAGGTAATTTAAAACCGACACAAATCACCGACGGGGCACTGAGAGCAAGAATTTCCGAAATTAGGAAAGGTGATCCTTCTTTTAAGTCAAGATTAACTGACCTGAGAAATAAAATTATAACTGAATGGCTTGAACCATACGGCATAGATCCGGTTAAATCCGGATTATCAAACGCAAACATCGTTGATGACATGCTTCTATCGCTTTTTTGCGAAGATAATCTTGTAACACTTGATGCTCAACGAGGTACTTATGGCTTACCCGAACAAGCACAATATGTATTCGCTAGTTGGGGCGCCGAAGCTGGAGATAATAGAAGAAATAATATCATTGCATTGGCGAAAAGCAAAGTTGCCAGTCGCTTTTTTACAAACGTATTTGGCTTTGATATTAAAGCGATGAAAAATAAAAACGCGGTAAAGGCTTATGCTGGTAAAGCGGTTAATACTATCGATCCCGAAATGCCCAAACGTCAAAAGGGCGCGTATATCGCGGTTACATCACGAGAGCTGGATGAGGATATTTTTGTAGAAATAGCAGAACAAAGAAAGCTCCCCAAAGTAATTGGTATAGGTATTCTGGGCTATATTATGTTTGCGCCAAATATACAAGGGCTTCTGGACACTGACGCAAAAGAGAAAAACACCGGAGAACCTGGTTAATAAACTTCATGATCACCCAGTTTATTTTTCTATTTCTTCTCCTTTTTATTCTTTATCTTCTTACCCGCAAAATCTCGATCTCTCTTTCGTGGTATAATTTAGACAGTATATGAACGCCAAAGATTTCTTACAATATTGGCTTAAAGCCGCCGCAGATGATTTCGATACAGCTGAGAAGCTTATTCAGGTAAAAAAATATCACCATGGACTTTTTTTCTGTCATTTAGCATTAGAAAAACTGCTTAAGGGATTGGTGTACAAAAATACCCAAAACCACGCAGATCCTATCCATGATCTGAAAAAACTTGCGCTGCAAGCTAGTTTGGATATTGTCAAAATACAGGAGAAAGAACTGGATGAAATCACTACCTGGAACATTCGCGCCAGATACGACTCATATAAATTCGAATTTTACAAAAAAGCAAACAAGGAATTCACCCATCGCTGGTTTTCAAAAGCGAAGGACATATACCTATGGCTCAAAAATCAATTTTAAAAGCAGAACCGGAAATCTTAATCAAAGAATATAAAAAGGTGCTGAAAAAAAGCGGTATCCCTGTGGAAAAAATGATTCTCTTTGGCTCATATGCCAAAGGCAATGCAAAATCTTGGAGTGATTTGGATCTTTGTGTAGTTTCAAAAACATTTGGCAAAGATTACTATGACGAAATGGTGATGCTCAAAACCCTTGCTTCAGATATTGAATCAATGATCGAACCTCACCCTTATAATCCTAAAGATCTGAATGATCCCTTTGACGCTCTTGCTTACGAAATCAAAAAAACCGGCAAAGTAGTATAAAAAATACAAACGATGTTTATTCATCTTATCCTTTTCTTTTTCCTTTTAATTCTTCTTTTTGCGATCTCTAAAAAAATCTCATCCAATATTTACGCTCTGGTTTTTCTGATTAGCAAAAGCGAAAAAGTGGCCCTTTACTCTTTAAGTTTTCTTTTTCTGCCCGGTACCATTATCCATGAAGTCTCCCATTTTATCCTGGCTACTTTATTAAAAGTTCCTACCGGAGAATTATCAGTCCTGCCAAAGGTGGAAAAAAGCGGTGAGGTCAAAGCCGGTAAACTGGAAATAGGAAATGTTGACCCTTTCCGCAGAACCTTGGTCGGAATCTCACCTTTGATTTCTGGTCTAATAATTATTTATCTCGTCGGTCATTACCTTCTGCCTAATAATTTTTCTTGGGCTTCAATTAATCCTTTGTTGTTATTTATTACCGGTTATTTGTTATTTGTGGTTACAACCACCATGTTCTCCAGCAAAAAAGATCTGGAGAGCCTGATTATCGCCGGTCCGATTACGTTACTCATTTTTATAGCTTTCTATTTTTTAGGTGTTCGCGTCTTTTTTTCTGAAGCCTTAAGTGAAAAAATTGGTTTAGTGTTTGGTAACCTTAACTTTTATTTGGGATTTGCAAGCGGAGTTAACCTCATAATTTTTACTTTGCTGCATTTAAAGCTTATCTTCTGGCAAAAAATTCTCAAAAGGAAAATACAGTCTTTTTAGGTGTGTGTCGTCACTAAATTATCCTCGGTTGGTTTTTGAGGAGTCAGATATTGCTCAAGAGGATTTTTCGGTTGAAGTTTGTCCGCCACAGCCGGCGGATTAGGGATTGAAGTTGACGTACTTACAACTTTTGGCGGCTCCTGTTCTGGTAACGGCGCTACCGAAATTTCCTGATTAACCGGCTTTTCTGTCTCTTTTTTAGCCTCTATCTTTTTAACCACAAAAGTCAACTGATTTCCGTCATAATCTATGACTATGGTTCCTCCGGTTACCAGTTCTCCTTTTATGAGCATGGAAGAAATCGGGTTTTCGACCATCCTTTGAATGGTTCGGCGCAGTGGTCTTGCCCCAAACAAAGGATCAAAACCTTGCTCGGCTAAATATATTTTAGCTTTCTCAGAAAATTCTATAGCAATATTTTGTTCGATTAATAGCTTGGACAAAATTTTTGCCTGTAAATCGACAATTTTCCCCATATGCTCCCGGCTTAAAGGACGAAACACGACCACCTCATCAAAACGGTTAAGAAGCTCGGCTTTGAAAAACTTGCGCAGCTCCTCCATGAGTCTTTTTGCCAAACGCACAAATAATTCCTCTTCGGAATCTTTTTTTGGGGGTAAGCTGTCGTTTACAGGTACTAATGGAACTGATGTAATCTGCTTAACTTTTTCTTTCTTCTCAACTAATTTATCAGGGCTAGTCTGTATAACGTCACCAGTTGTATCATTTGTCTTCTGATGTTTGATCATCTCTTCCTGAATAATGCCACTGCCTAAATTTGAAGTACAGATCACAATCGTATTTTTAAAAGAAACTGTATGGCCTTTATTATCGGTCAACCTGCCGTCATCAAGAAGCTGGATTAGAATATTAAAAACATCCGGATGCGCCTTTTCAATTTCGTCAAAAAGTACAACTGCATATGGCCTTCTTCGCACTGCCTCAGTTAATTGCCCTCCTTCTTCATAACCGACGTATCCGGGTGGAGCACCGATCAGTTTAGCCACTTCGTGCTTTTCCATATACTCAGTCATATCAAGCCTGACGATCATTTCTTCGGCACCAAATAAAATTTCGGCCAGTGCTTTTGCCAGTTCGGTCTTCCCGACCCCGGTTGGTCCCATAAAGATAAAACTGCCAATTGGCCTCTTGTTCGATTTCAGACCGGCTCTGCCTCGTCTGACCGCTTCAGAAACTGCTGAAACCGCCTCTTCCTGATCAATTAAACGCTTATGAATTATATTTTCCAGATCAAGAAGTTTGGTTGACTCGCTTTCGGTCAGCCTACTAATAGGAATATTTGTCCAGCGGGAAATTACTTCGGCGATTATTGCAGGAGTAACAGCGTTGGTAGTGGTTGATTTTTTCACCTGATATTGTTCTTTCAGTTCGGTCAAAGAGTGTTGTAAGTCTTCTATCTCTTTGGATAGAACTTCTGCCCTGACTTTATCGTTGCTTTTTTCGGCTTCCAACTTTTCATTGGTTAATTTTTTCAATCTCTCTTCACCGCTTTTAATTTCCTCCGGAAGCGATATGGCTGGAAGCCTGACAGAGGCGGCGGCTTCATCAATTAGATCAACCGCTTTATCAGGTAAAAAACGGTCTCCGACGTATCTTTGAGAAAGTTTTACCGCTTCTTCAATAGCGCTATCCGTAATTTTTACCCGGTGAAAAGCTTCGTATTTATCCCGAATTGCGGTCAACATTTCAATTGCCACCTCAATCGTAGGCTCTAATACCAGAACCGGCTGAAATCTGCGTTCAAGAGCTGGATCTTTCTCGATATGTTTACGGTATTCAGTTATGGTAGTAGTTCCAATTGCCTGCAGCTCTCCTCGAGCCAGAGAAGGCTTCAAGATATTTGAAGCGTCCATCGATCCTTCTCCAGTGCCTCCTGCTCCTACCATATTATGAAGTTCATCAATAAAGAGAATTATAGCTCCACTGGCAGCTTTTACTTCCCGAATAAGATTTTTTAACCTTTCTTCAAACTCACCCCTGTGTTTAGCCCCGGCAATTAAAGACATCAAATCAAGCGATAAAATCTTTTTATGAAGAAGAGTTTCTGGCACATCACCATGAGCAATACGCTCTGCCAATCCTTCAACAATGGCCGTTTTCCCCACTCCTGCTTCTCCAATTAAGACGGGGTTATTTTTAGTCCGGCGCGAGAGAATGTGAATGATCCGCTCGATTTCCCAACTTCTGCCTACCACCGGATCAAGTTCGCTGCGTGCGGCTTTAGCGGTCAAATCCTCTGTATATTCTTCTAAAGTTGAGGTTTTTTTCTTGGTTTCTTCTATATCTTCTTTTTTACCGGTTATCTTCTGATTCAGTATCTCTGTTTTTAGATTAAATTTAACCAGAGTCTGAGCGGCTAATCCTTCGCCTTCTTTAGAGAGTGCCAGCAGCACGTGCTCCGGAGATATAAACTCAAAACCTAAAACCCGGGCAACCGACAGGGAAATTTCTAAAACTCGTTTCACTCTGGGTGAAAAATGGGGCTGGGAGTCAAAATTACCCATTTTAAATCCCTTTTCAAGCGTTGTCTGTAGCTCTATTGGAGTAACCTTACACTCTGAAACCAGCTGATAAATTGCGTTATCATGAAGAAGCGCCCATAAGACGTATTCTGTATCTACATACTGCTGTTTTAATTCCCGGGCCTTACTTACCGACAGCATCAAAGATTGATTGGCTCTTTGAGTAAGCCGGGATAAAACATCCATTCCGACTCGTTTATTCATGTCTATGGCGGTACCAACGGGTGAATTAACCACCTGTTGAGGTTGACCGACACCTTGAGAAACAGTAGAAGATCCAGGTATTATATTTGTAACAGGCTCTGAAGGATTAACAGAATCGGATTGAGTCGTTGGCAGGTCAACCAGTCTATTGTCAAGAGTACCGTCAACTGATGATGCTGGTGGTGAAACTGATGAACTCTTTTTAAAATAACGGGAAAAATTAAAAATCTGTCCAGGCATTAACTCTAGTAAACCATTTTCTGGAATTCATTGTCAAGATTCTCCTTACATAAAAAATTCTGTTATTTTCACGGAAAACTATCTGGTTTAGTAGTAATTTGTATATCATTGCACTAGTTGCATGGATGTTTTTCACATTTTATCCTCAAGTTAGACTAATTTTTTATGGAACAACATTCTGTCCCGCGTAATATCAGTGGTTTCCAGTTTCATCTGATTGGCGATATGACTCTTCGCCAGTTTGGTTATATCGCCACTGCGGCAATTTCGGCTTTCTTAATTTTTAAAGTGGCGCCATTGCCCGCCATCATTAAATATCCGCTCATGGGTTTAGTCGGCCTATCCGGCTTTGCTTTTGCTTTCTTACCAATACAGGAAAGACCGCTGGATCGTTGGATTGTGGCCTTTATAAAATCTGTTTTTTCGCCAACTCAATACCTTTGGTTAAAAGAGGGGATTGTCCCAGAAGTATTAACCAGACCGTCAAACGTTTATACAAAAATCATACCCCAAGCTCATCAGGCAAATCATAATGACGCCAGAGAAAAGTTGCGTACTTATCTTGCCAGTTTACCCACCCAACCAAACCAAATACTTAATCAGCAAGAAAAAACTTATATAGATAAAACGTTGTTGCTTTTTAACACATCGGTAGTTTCAGTAAATTCTTCAATAAATACCAACTTAACCACGCCTATCCTAGAGACTAAATTTACCCCCACGCCCGTTAATCAGAACACACCAAAAACAACCTCTCCTCCTCCGGTTACTCCTCCCCAAACAGCCCACCAAGAACAGCCAGTAGCCCCAACACCTGACCACCTTAAACTTCAAGCGCAACTGGCCGAACTTTCTTCTCAAAAAGAAGACTTAGCCCGCCAACTGGCCAGTTTGAGACAAGAATTGAAAACTACAACTCAAAAAGTAGTCACCCCTTCTCAATCTCACGATACGGAAAAAGAGATGACGGTAAAAACAGTTTCACCAAAAAACCTGGTCGAAGAGATAGGTCTGATGAATATTCCTCAAACACCAAATATCGTTATTGGGGTTATTAAAGACGGCCAAAAAAGATTGTTGCCAAATATCATTATCACGATAAAAGATCCTCAAGGTGTTCCGCTTAGGGCGATCAAAACCAATAAACTGGGTCAATTTATAACCGCAACCCCCCTACCCAATGGAACTTATTTACTAGAGATTGAAGACCCGCTGAAACGTTATTCTTTTGATCTTATTCAGATTACGGTTAACGGCAAGGTTTTTTCTCCCATAGAAATTATCGCCAAAGGTGAAAAAGAAATAATGAGAGAAAAACTAGCAAAAGAATTATTTGGAGGTGCTAATATATAGTTATGGCTCAACCCACCTCGACACCCATCCGGGCAACGACCCAGGAATTTTTAGAAATCGAAGATGTTTTAGAAGATGTCGTACTTCTTAGAAGCGGTGCGGCTGCTCTTGTCATCGAAACATCTGCAGTCAATTTTGGTCTGCTTTCAGAAGAAGAACAGGATTCGCTGATTTATGCTTACGCATCGTTACTGAATTCCTTGTCTTTTCCTCTTCAGGTAGTAATTTTATCCAAGAGTATGGATATTTCCTCTTATATCGAGCTGGTCACTCAAACAGAGGAAAAACAACCTAATCAACTAATTAAAGATCGTTTAAAAAACTATCGGGAATTTATCCTCTCGATCATAAAGGAAAATAAAGTATTGGAAAAAAAATTCTATCTGGTTATTCCGTTTTCGACTTTAGAACTTGGCATAAAAAGCTCATTTAATGTTTCTGGCGGCAATAAAAAACTGCCCTTTTCAAAAGATTATATTTTATCCCGGGCTAAAACCGCTCTTTTCCCCAAAAGGGATCACTTGATGCGCCAGCTTGGCCGAATCGGGCTTAAAGGCAGACAGTTAAACACTCAAGAACTAGTCGAGTTATTCTATAATATTTACAACCCGACCATCACTGGTGAACGCTTAGGGGAAATAGCGGGTTATTCAAAGCCCTTGGTCGAAGGTTTAGGGAAAATATAAAATTTAACCGACAAGTAATTATTATGGGTTTACCTTTTTTTACAAAACAGCAGCCAAAGCCCGTCCAACCACCAGGAGCTCATCCTGTTACCCGACCTAATTCTGTTCCACTGGCAAAAATAGCCTTACAACCGGCAATAACCGTTGGTAAAATTGCTCCCAGATACCAAGGACCACCGGCCATACTTTCTCAAAGCGTCCGCAAATTAACTAAGGGGACCGTCAGTATACGAGATCTGATTGCTCCTTCCCTAGTAGAGGTTGATTTTGACAACATTCGTGTAAACAACACTTACTATCGCACCCTGTTCGTGGCTGGATATCCCCGGTTTGTCTCTGCCAACTGGCTTCATCCGGTACTCTCTTTCGATCATTCTCTGTTTATATCCATGTATATTTATCCGGCCGAGTCAAAAGTAATTCTGGAGGATCTTAAAAGAAAAATTGCGGAAATGGAAGCAACAATGCAGGTTGACATGAAACGTGGTAGAGCAGTAGACCCAAGTGTTCAGGTAGCTTTAGACGATGCTTTGTCTCTACAAGCTCAACTGGCCAAAGGAGCGGAACGCTTCTATCAGTTTTCTCTTTATGTCACAATTCCTTCAAACTCTCTTGAAGAACTCAACCGGCTTAGTAAAGAAGTAGAATCAACTTTGGGATCGATCTTACTCGTCCCAAAACACGCCACGCTATCTCAAGAAGATGGATTTAAGTCCTCCCTTCCAATGGGCTTGGATAAGCTGGACATACCCAGAAACATGGATACGACTTCGCTAGCGACCACTTTTCCCTTTACAACCGCTTCCTTAACCGCCAATGAAGGTATTCTCTATGGAATTAATGAACATGACGGAAGTCTGGTTATTTTCGACCGCTTTAGTTTAGAGAATGCGAACTCGGTAGTTTTTGGCAAATCCGGAGGTGGAAAAAGTTTTATGGTAAAACTTGAGGTAATGCGTTCCCTTTTGTTTGGAACCGAAGTTTTTGTGATTGATCCTGAAGGTGAGTACACTGACGTAACCAAAGCCTTGGGTGGAGAATTGATTAAGTTTTCTTTTAACTCTCCCGTCAAAATAAATCCCTTTGATTTATCCGGTATTTTGGAAGAAGGAGAAAATGAATTGGGGCTTAAAATTTTATCTCTGCACGGACTGATGCGGGTAATTATGGGTGAACTTTCACCAGCTGAGGATGCGATATTAGACAGGGCTTTGGTCATGACTTACAAGCAAAAAGGGATTACCCCTGACCCCTCAAGTCAAAAAAATGAACCCCCATTAATCGAGGATTTATACAAAGTGCTCATGGGTATGGAAGAGCAGAGCGCTATAAAACTTGCAGACCGCCTGGAAAAATTTGTCAAGGGGTCGCTAGCGGGAATATTTAATCAGCAATCAAATCTTAATCTTAAAAGTCCTTTAACGGTTTTTAACATCAAAGAATTAGAAGCAGAACTGAGACCAATTGCCATGTATATTATCCTTGATAATATTTGGACTAAAATTAAAAAAACCGTCAGTAAGCGCTTGTTGATCGTTGATGAAGCGTGGTATCTGATGAAACACCCGGATTCGGCAACTTTTCTTTATGGCATGGCAAAAAGAGCCAGAAAATACTATTTGGGAGTCACAACCATTACTCAAGATGTCGAAGATTTTCTTTCCACAGACCATGGAAAGGCGATTATTACCAACTCGAGTTTACAAATCCTGCTTAAACAGTCACCGGCAGCCATCGATAAGCTGGCTCAAGTATTTTATCTTTCAAGCGGGGAAAAACATTTTTTACTTTCCGCAAACGTCGGTGAAGGTTTGTTTTTTGCCGGAGCCTCCCATGCGGCGATCCATATCATTGCTTCAAACGAAGAGTATCAACTGGCCAATACCAAACCAAAAGAAACGCAAGATGAGGGCATATTGAATCAAGCTCCCGTTCCCACCCCTCCACCTACAAACCCTTCACTTGGTGGGTTATAATAAAAATATAACTACTTTTTATGACAACTAAACCAGATTCTTCTCAAACTAAAGAAGAAAGCCAAGAACCACAAACCTGGGATGATAAACAGGCATATATCGATTTTTCTTCCCAAAATGAAGCAGCTAAACAGTTTTTTCTGGTTTTCTCAGCCATGGGTGTCTCGTATTCTACAGAAGTAATTCATGCTTATAGCTTTTTAAAAAAGGAAAAAATTGATCCGCAAAAACTTATTGACGATCCTGTTTATAAACGGGAGGTGGCAAGATGTATCCAGTTGGTTAAAAGACACGAGGGAGATCGACTGAATCCTGAAACGGGAAAAAGCAAGTGTAAAGACACGGTACAAAGGACCTCTACAGCGTTAAATAAAGCTGATTTTGCTTATGATCAACAGGTAAAGACAAAAACTAATTATTCCAAATATTACTCTCCCGCTCTTAAAACGGCTTATGGATTTGATGATAAGGAGGCGGGGAAAATAATAGAAAAGACCCTCGATAGGATTGCGAAAAACCCCAACCTCTCTTTACAGGAAGCCTGTAGACAAGAGGCAAGATTTTACGCCAGGGAAAAAATTAACCAGCAGATGAAAAAAGACAAGGTTGACTCTCGTGCAAAAGAGGGGATAGCCAAAACAAGATTAGCAACTCAAGATGCCCAATTTAATACCGCTACCCATACAACTCATCTATCTGAACAACAGGCCTGTGGTATATTCTCTTATAACGGTAAAATCGAAGCAGCTAAAGCCTTAGGAATAGAATTAGAACTGCCACCTCAACAATCTCCGCTAGGCCCGCAATCTAATGCGTCTACCATGGCACCTACGACTGGCACAACTATAAAACAACCAATAGTTACAACTATTACAACAAAACCTTTAAAAATCCCGAGTTTTGTTTTTAATTTTAAGCTTCCGCAAATATCGTTACCTAAAATCTCTTTTCGTTTTCCCAAGATCTCTCTTCCTTCTGGTTTAGGTTCTCTCTTTAATAAAGGTAAATCTTTTCTTTCTGACAAGCTTGATCCTATCAAACTTGCCGGTAAAGAAGCGATTAATGCCGCAATTGATGGCTTTCTTCCCGGAGCAGGAAGAATTATTGGTGGTTTAAATGAAGGTATTAAAAATATAACCGGGGTTGATATTGAAGGAACAATTATTGAGTGGGCCAAAAAATTGACGCTGGCTTTAATTGCCTTGTTAACTCTTGCTCCGGTAGCAGTAGGAGTTTTAGTGTATTTCTGGTTTTCTTCTAGTATCCAACCTAATACTAGTGCTAATCCTTTAATGGTTACCTCGGCAGGGGATAATAATACCAGTTGGCTGGAGTTTGTTGATAATAATTTGAAAGTTGCTAGTAATTGGGATTGGTTTGAAAAAGAAAACCTCTCTTTTCAAAAAACCCTATCCCTGGACTCGTACGGGCATAACTAAATGCAGATATGATAATTTAGTGGAGGCTGGTTTAAAAACACCCGGGTTAAGAGATCCTGAGGTTTCTAAAATAATATTTTCTTCAGGAAAATTAGCCAGTAAATCTAAAAGAAAGCGGAAGTTAAAAGCGATCTCTGATTCTTCGCCTTCTACTTTCGCGTCTACAAAAACTTCGTCTTCCCCAACTTGAGGAGTGTTAGCCGAAAGCCTCAAACCGTCTTTTTCGATTTTAATTTTAATGATGTTGGCCGCACCCCGGGCAAATAAAGAAGTAGTTTTAACAGCTGATGTCAATTGTTCTTTTTCAACGATAATTTTAGTTTTAAAACTCTGGGGAATAATTTTATCAGTATTAGGAAATTCACCGTCAATTAACCTAGTATAGATCAAAATATTAGGAAGAATAAAAACTACCTGGTTTTTGTTTTCAATGATGGAAAATCCCACTTCTTCAGCTTTTACCTCAACAGCTATTCTTACCATTTCAAGTAATGATTGGGCGGGGAGAATAACCCGCAGTTCTTCTTTCTTGTCTGGAATTTCAACCTGTTCTATAGATAGTCTATAGCCATCTGTTGCAGTTAAAGAGACAACACCTTGAGAAATTATTGTTTTTACACCGGTTAAAACTGGCCTTGCTTCATCGACAGATGCGGCAAAAACCGTCCTGACAATCGCCTCTTTTATTTTATTTAAACTAAAAGTTTTCGTAACTTCTGGAAGATCTGGAAAGGGAGGAAATTCGCTTGGATTTCCAGTGGCAAAAGAGGCGTGGGTTTTATTGGTTTTTACGAATAGTTTGTTTCCTTCTAAAATTATCTCAATTTTTTCCGCGTTTAAAGAATTAACAAATTCGGTTAAAAGTTTACCGGGGATTATGGCTTCACCTTCCTTTTCTATTTTGGCGTTGGTTTTGATTATAATTCCAATCTCTAAATTGGTAGAGGAGACGATTAGAAAATTTTTATCGGTTTTTAATAGAATACTGGACAATACAGGGATTTGCGGTTTATTGGATATGCTTCTGTTTACAATTGTTAGAGCTTTACTTAAATTTTCCTTTAATATTATTAACTGCATGTTTATATATTAAATAGTAATACTAGTAATAGGAAGTGTTGATAAGTGTAAATAATTTATTTCTAACAGTCAAGGACGAGATAATACGTCTAAAAGTAAAAGTGGATAACACCGTCATGTTTTGTTGATAAAAATGTGGATAAAAACCAGACGTATGTTGATAAGTTGATAACCTTATAAACTTATCAATAAAGTTTGTTTTTTATCCCCATAATATCCTCTTGAATTTTTTCGTCTGTTGATAAAAGATTACTGATTTTACGCACTCCATACAAGATTGTAGTATGGTCCCGCCCCCCCAAAAGCTCACCTATATCCATCAAAGGCACACCAACTTCTACCCTTAAAAGATAATAAAGAATCTGCCTAGGTAAAGCAAAAATTCTATCCCTCTTGTTACTTTTTAATTGAGATAATTTAAGGTTGAAATAAGAAGCTACAATATCAATAACCTTGGCCGGATTTATATTATTTTTAGCCGGAATTTCTTTTACCGTTTTACCTAAAACACTTTTTATAAGTTCGTTGTCTATAGCTACATTCCGAATTTGAGCTTCGGTTAACACCCGGATAAAAACCCCCTCAAGTTTTCGAATGTTTTCCACGTTGCTTGCCAGTAGCTTAGCCAGCTCAATAGGTAAATCTATTTTTCTTTGTTTGGCTTTTATAAGCAGAATGGCGGTTCTAAGTTCGAAGTCCGGCTGTCCGATGTCTATGGTGAGTCCGCCTTCAAATCTGGACTTGAGCCGCAGTTCCAGTTTGTTGATTTCTTCAGGCGGACGATCTGAGGTCATGACGATTTGTCCTTTGACTTGTTGAATAGCGTTAAACGTGTGGAAAAATTCTTCCTGGATAAAGTATTTTCCAGCGATAAACTGAACGTCATCTATAAGCAGTAAATCAAGCTGCCGATACTTTTTTTTAAACAAAGAGGTGGTTTTGTTGCCAATAGCCTCAATTATTTCATTGGTGAACTCTTCGCCGGTACAGTAAATCAGCTTAAGTTTAGATTTCTTTTGAAAAGAAAAATGCCCGATTGCCTGCATCAGGTGAGTTTTACCAACACCTACACCACCATATAGAAATAAAGGATTATAAGAAGTACCAGGAGCGCTGGCTACCGCCGTTGCCGCTGCATAGGCCATATGATTTGAGGTAGAAACAGCAAAATTTTCAAATGTATAATTAGGGTTAAGTTTTACATCAATAACAGGTGTACCGGTATGGCTGTCTATTTTTAAAGTGAATAACGGACCATCTATTTGTTTTTTTCCATCAGTTTTTTTAGCGTTAAAAACCAGCTTTAAATCACTTTGGGTATAAGAGTCGAGGGTTTTTTTTATCATCTGGTAATAACGTTTCTCCACAAAATTTATGAGCATAGGCTGATTACAGCCGATTGTCGCAATCGAATCATTTATTGACAGAAGCGACATTTGAGAGATAAATGTTTGAAAAACAGCCTTACTGACTTGAAGTTCCAAATCATTAAGAACGGTTTGCCAAAGAGTTTGCATGTCCATTTTAAAAGATATCCACATCCTATGAAACTTATCCACAATTGTCAACGTGGATTATCTAATACTTTCTATAGCTTTATGATTTACCTAATGGGTTATATATGTTATGATATTTATCGCATGACGAAAAGAACCTATCAACCTAAAAAAAATAAGAGAAGATTAACCCACGGATTTCGAAGTAGAAACCGGACCAGAAGTGGTCGAGCACTATTTAAAAGAAGAAGGTTGAAAAATAGAGCACGGGTGTCTTTATAGATTAATGCTGGCTCGTATTTACCATCTTACAGTTGCCCAATTTCGTAAAAACCCTAATCCGGTCACGCGGGCCTCTTCTTCTTTATTTGGGCTGTTGATAAAAATATCCAAATCTAAGACTGTTCGATTTGTAATTATTATTCCCAAACGTTTGGACAAAAGATCAACATACCGGAATCAGACAAAAAGAATCATAACTGAAATTCTCAATTCGATTATTCCAAAGATGACCTTAAAATATGAGATTTGGCTGCAAGCAAAAAAGATTTTAAACCGAAAAGAAAAGACAGAAGTAGAGGTACAACTTTTAAAACTATTTAAACAGCTCAATTTAATATGATTATAAAACCAACGGTTTTTAAAATAATCCGCTTATACCAAATTTTAATCCGCCCGGGTTTAAAGTCGTTGGGATTATCCAATAGATGCCGTTTTTACCCGACCTGTTCTGATTATACTCAGTCGGCGATTAAACAATACGGCGTTTTGAAAGGATTAGTTTTAGGATTTAAGAGAATCATGCGTTGTCAACCATTTGGAAATTGGGGTCTGGATCCTGTAAGATAAGAGACACCACCCAGAAGATTTTCTTTTTATGTTTAACACAAATAATATTTTCGAGGTTATTTTTGTGATACCGATTCTTAATGTATTGATCGGTTTTTATAAGCTTTTTTTAGTCCTAAGAATTCCCGGGGCTTTAGGTTTTTCTTTAATCATTTTAACTGGTTTAATTAAACTGGTTTTACACCCCTTAACCGTTACCCAGCTAAAAAGCACTTATCAGTTAAATAAACTGAAACCGGAGATAGAAAAGATTACGGCTAAATATAAAAACGATAAACTTCGTCAGCAACAGGAGCAGTTAAAACTTTATAAACAGGAAGGCATAAATCCAGCTGCGGGTTGTTTACCCACGCTTTTGCAACTACCAATCATGTTTGCCTTATACAACATGTTTTTCAATTTAGTGGGACAAGGGGTTAGCGATGGGGTGGTGGAGGGGATAAATAAAGTTTTGTATTTTCCCTTTTTAAACATTTCCCATCTCGACCTTTCTTTTTTAGGAGTTAATTTAGCTTTTAAACCGTCCCAATGGCAAACTCTGGGCTGGTGGATTTTATTAATCCCCCTTGTTACCGGTTTATTGCAATATTGGCAAACAAAAATAATGATGCCGAAAGCCAAAATTGTGCCTCAACCGAAGGCTTCTGAGCCAAAAGATGACGATATGGCGACCGCGATGCAAAAGCAGATGGGGATAATGATGCCCCTGATGATCGGTTATTTTTCCTACTCTTTTTCTCTGGGTTTATCACTCTATTGGAACGCTTTTACGATTTTTGGTATAATCCAGCAATATCAATTAAATAAAGTTTTTTATGAAAAAAAAGATGACCAAAACAACCAAACCCAAAAAGGTTGAAAAAGAAATCGAAGAAACCATCAAAGAGATTTTGGAAAAACTGAAGGTTGAGACCGAAGTTGAGATAGTGAAAGAGACGGACGATCATTATAAAGTTAACATCAAAACCCAAGAAACAGGGCTTCTGATCGGAAGACATGGTGAGATTATCAATGGCCTGCAGCTTTTTTTGGGTGTCGTTCTCTATAAAAAGTTAGGTAATTGGGTACATGTGGTTTTAGACGTGGGAGACTACCGGAAAACACGGGAGGAAACCATAAAGGAAATGGTTAATAGAATTGTAGCCGAAGTTGAGACAACCTTGCGTCCGGTAGCGCTTCCTTATCTGACCCCACTTGAAAGAAGAATCGTTCACCTCATGCTTACCGATCACCCAAAAGTCACTTCAGAATCGATAGGGGAAGGCAAAGATCGGCTGATAACTATCAAACCACGGTGAATTTAAGTCTTATTCTTTTTTATTTTTTAATAATTTTATTACCACTTCAACTGGCAAGGCACTTTTTTTTTGATTTTTCCCTGATTTCCGGAATACGCAGTGATTATCTGGCCCCGACGATCTATCTGACTGATATCTTAATCTCGTTAATAATTATTACCAATCTTGTGACAAGAATCAAGAATTCAAAATTCAAAATTAAAGCAAAAAATAAATTTTGGCTTATCTCCTTTATTGTCATATATCTATTATTTAATTCGTTTTTAATCGCTCACAACCAGGGAGTCGCTTTTTATAAATCAGTAAAGATTTTAGAGATGATTTTGTTGGGTTGCGCCATTGTTAATCTTAAACCAAAAACAATGACGGTCATCAAATTACTCTCAGTACCTATTTTTTATTCATCTTCAATTGCGATTTGGCAGTTTCTCTCTCAAAAATCAATCAGTGGAGCTTTATGGTGGATAGGGGAGAGAAGTTTTAATGCGGGAACCCCAGGCATTGCTGCTTTTTCTTGGGGAGGAAGATTAATTCTCAGGCCGTACGCAACATTTCCCCACCCCAACGTGTTAGGGGGATTTCTGGCGACTGTATTACCCTTGATGTTGTTAGTTTTGTTGTCCTCTTTTCAAAAAACCCCAAAATTGCTTTACGGCTGGTTGTTTTTAAGCTTTATCCTGGGTCTAGCGGCTTTATTTCTTTCTTTTAGCCGGGCCGCCTGGGGAATTTCTTTAGTAGGGTTTTTGATGGTTATTTTTTGGGATAAACAAATAATAATTAACTGGTTAGATAGTAAAAAAAAGACAGTTTTGATTATTTTTTACGGTTTAATATTTCTATCGGTGGTTATACCGCTTTCTTCTCCAGGTGCTAATTTTCTAGGCGGGCAAAGTTTCATAGAAAGAGCTGATTTGATAAAAGCAACACTCCTGCTTGTAAAAAGTAATTTTATCTTCGGTACAGGGTTGAACAATTTAATTATTCAGATTCGATATTTTGTTCCTCATTTATCTAGTTTATATATCTTTCAACCCGTGCATAATATCTATTTACTGGTTTTTGGAGAAACGGGAATTACGGGACTTTTAATTTTTCTGACATTTTTGCACATAAGTTTTCAAAAGAGTCTGAAAAGTAGTTTTGCGACAACGTTTGCTTTAATACTTGTTTTTTTATTAGGATTATTTGATCATTATCTTCTGACTCTTCAACAAGGGCAAATACTTCTAACCGTCTTTATTTCTCTTGCCTTTTTGCCAAAAAATGAGGTAAACTGACAATGAGAAGCCAGTCATATTATGAAAAGGTTGAAAAATATTCTGCTGTTTATTTTCGTCTTACCCCTTACCTTGTTTTTGGACCTTATTTTATACGCGGCTTTAAAAACCTGTCCTACTTGCGAAAGCTTTTGGGCCTGGGTGGGAACAGAAGGAGCCATCTCTTTTCCCATTGTAGTGGTGGTGACAGAATGGTTTGGCCGGGTACTGGAAAGATTTAAAAAATGAATATCGCTATTTTAGGCGGGCGATTTGACCCGCCCCATATTTGGCATTTCTGGACAGCGCAACAAATACTGGAAAATGTGAAAGACATGGATCAGGTTTGGTTACTGCCTGACTATTCAAACGCTTTTAAACCTATCATTGCCGCCCCAAGCGACAGGGTAGAGATGCTGCATTATCTGGAGACTGGCAGAATTAAGCTTTCAACCATTGCCGTGGTACGGGAAACCGTCACTTATACTATTTCTATCGTCCGGGAGTTAGTTAAAGACATAAATAACCGTTATTTTTGGGTGGTCGGATCGGACGTGGTGAGAGAGTTTACGAGGTGGCGCGATTATCAGAAGTTAGCTAAGTTAATTGAGTTTTTAGTGATTCCTCGTAAAGACTATCCTATCAATAGCCTGCCGGCCGGATTCTGTAAAGTTGAAGGAAATCTTATGTTAAGTAATGTTTCCTCAACTTTGATTCGGCAGCGGGTCAGTAAAGGAACGACGATTACGGGGTTGGTTTTTCCGGAGGTTGAGGAGTTGATAAGAAGAAGGAATCTGTATAAATGATAGTAGATCTTTCCATTAACCCGTCAAAAATCTCCGACGACATTGTTAAATTTATAAGACAGACCGTTACCGGGGCCGGGTTTTCCAAAGTTATCGTTGGTCTTTCTGGCGGGATAGACTCGGCTGTCTCGTGTAGTCTGGCCGTTTCTGCCTTAGAAAAAGAAAATGTTTATGTTGCCCTTCTTCCATACGGTGATTTGGATAAAGAGGGGATCGGGCATGCCAAATTATTGATTGATTTCTTGAAAATTCCCTCATCAAGCGTTCATCTTATCGATATTAAACCCCTTCTTGATCAAATTGCAAAAATCGATCCTGGAATGGATGATTTACGAAAAGGTAATATTATGTCACGTATGCGGATGATTTTGCTATTCGACCTGGCGAAAAAATATAAAGCTCTTGTTTTGGGAACCGAGAACAAGACAGAACATCTTCTTGGATATTTTACCCGTTTTGGCGATAGCGCTTCGGACATTGAGCCCATCCGCCACTTATACAAAACCCAAGTCAGGAAACTGGCCAAATATTTGAAAATACCGGAAAAAATCATCAAAAAGACACCAACGGCTGGTCTGTGGCAGGGGCAAACCGATGAAAGAGAATTTGGGTTTTCTTACGGTGAAGCGGATCAGATACTGCTTTTGTACCTAGACCAAAAAAAGAATGTAGAGGAAATTGTAAATAAGGGAATTAAGTTAGAACAGGTCGAAAAAGTAGTTAAAAGACTAAAAGCCAACGAGTTTAAGCATAGATAAGTTTTTAATTATTGGTATCGGCGGGGGAATAGAGAACGATGTTTGGCACGCTCTTAAAATGTTTGACATTGAAAGTAAAAAGTTTGGTTTTGTAATAAACAGAGGTAGCAGCGATGATAGCGTCTGCTAAACTCAAGTGGTATTTCCTTTTAATATTTCCTGTTAATTTACTCAACGCGAAATCCAAAGGAATGATATCAAGGAGTGAAAGAAATTCAGTTATTACCATTTCCTTTTCCGCACTATCTTCACCGGTATATAATTCTATTACACTAATTAGTGAAATGCATGCTTTGATCTCTCCCTTTTCAATTTTAGTGATAAAATGATTTATTCTTTTTGTATACCCCCTAAGAAGATCAATCACAAAGTCGGCGTCTAAAAGGATTTTTTCCATAGTTTTGCAAGATATTTTTCTCTTGCTTTCTCCTCTTTACCGTACCTGATTCTCTTTAAGAATTTGGAACCGGATTCTCCTTTGCCCCAAGCACCAATAAAAGAACTTATCGTAATTGGAGGGGTTATTTCAGTTTTTTTTCCGACGTAACTGTTTAAACCTTCATTTACGATATCTTTAATTGTCTTTTTTTCTATCAGAGCCCTCTTTTTTATTTCAAAAAGAAGTTCTTCAGGAAGAGTGATAGTAGTTCTAGTATATTTTGTGTTTAACATATTTTCATCTTATCATCAAATCATCAATATGTCAACTAGAGTTGGTTTCTACTTTTACCCTCCATAAAGGGTATCCAGGTCACATCTTCCCAACCGGGTTCTCGGGGATGGTTGTTGGCGAGAAAGAGATTACTTTTTAACTTGTAAAGCCTTAGTTGCTTGATAGAAGTGCTCTATAGTAGTGGTATCCGAATACCATCTGGATACATCCGGTAGGTTATTTATTAGTTCCAAGTATTTAGGAAGACAGGGAATTCTACCCGGGTGCCATTTTTCTCCTTCAGGTGGCGGTTTTCCTTCATCTGCAGGGTATACCCGTAAAGGTTTATTTCCCTTAAAAGGTTTATTGAGTAAATACATTAGAGCATAATTTAGAGCTACCGCATGAAATTGGTTAGGAATGCCAGGTTGATTATATGTTCGGTATAAATCCGTCGCTCTCTCAACCGGCACCGGATACTCATCTAATTCATATGCATGGCTAAAGTTATTTACGATCCAGTCAGCTTCTTTGGGGTGGTCTTGAAAATAAGCAGCGTAAGATTCTGCGTAAACATTAAAAACAATTTCTTCGATCGTCCACAGTCTATCGTTTTGATCAACGTTTACTAATCGCCAATTACCTGAATCATATCTCCCATTCCATTCAGAAAATTTTTCATCCCTTCTTCTTCCCAGGTGACCTGGTCGTTCTTGAGTTATCCATCCTTCTGTACCTTCTGGTAATTTTTTAATAAAAAGCTCAAGGCTTTGTTCCTTGCTAAACGGTATCCATCCAGGTCTAGGAGACTCAGTTGCTTCTCCACGGGGATCCACATGAAAAACATAGGTAGTTTTTTCTCCAAAGGGTTTATTAACTGCTAGACTTGCGTAATGCCAAATACCAGGATTTAAGGTAACTTGAGTATTCTGCGGAATCAAAAATGTTTCGGCGAGCGAAGCGTCCGGTAACTCTTCTGAATTGTTTGGATTTTTTCCCGGCGCTACCACAAGGACTATTTCTCCATCAAGAGGTTGTTGTATCTCAGGGCTTCTTTCTCTTTCCATTCCAGGAATTGTTATGTATCCTGACACTGACTCCGTTTCAACAAGACCAACAATACCTCCAGTTACTAATATAGATTCTGCAATCGGAGACCAGCATTGCCAACCTGGACCAGAACGATTAGCCTTAGTATCTGGTCTTGTAATGAGTTTCCCATCTATTATGGCTGCGTTTGGGTTCTGATTGATAGAGCCGAATGATGAAAAACCATCAGGGGTTAGAGGTCGAACGTGGATAAGTAGTGCCGGATGTTGTTCTCCTACTGGTGTAACTTCAACAGTTTTTTCTATTGCTTTCATAATATTTTTCATTTAATTAATTCTGCTATTTTTTGAACTTCTTATATTTTATAATGTTTCATTATATCAGGTTATTTTTTATAAAATATAGTCTTTTTATCATGCCCAGCGTAAAATATGAGCTACTCCAGTGCTTTCTGGTTGTGGCGTGACATAATCTGCTATTTCTTTTAATTCAGGAATACCGTTAGCTACTGTGAAAATCAAGCCCCCATTAGATTTAATCTCTAATGCGATTTCTAAGTCGTTTTCAGCATCACCAAAATATCCTATTTTCGAAAGATTAATTAAACCTCTTTTTTCTAACACCAGAAGACCATCTCTCTTTGAACGTAAATGACCATCTGCGAATTTTTCCACCGCAATGATATCGCCATTAGCTGTTAACATAAAACCTATATGCCTAATCCCCGTTTCTTCAGCGATTTTTATCATATGTGTTAGAGTAGTTTGATAGTCAGGGTAATCTATATTAGCCAGTGGACCTTTGACCATAATTTTAAAGACACCAGTTTCCTTTATGTCCTCATCAGCTACTTGAATAGGCGCGGATAGACCCTCAATAAAACCATATTTACCTGCTCTTAATTTACTATCTCCAGCTATTTGCCACCGTGATTTGATATCATCTTTTAGTCTTCCCATCTCTTTCAGGGCTTCTGGACTGGTTAGAATTTCAAAACTTACGCCTGAACCGTTGGGAACACCGATTTGGTGCCCATCACTGTAAATAGATGGACCACTGAAAATAGGATGCTGATCTCTGGTAAATCCCCCTATTCCAATGGTAATCATGTCCTGTTCAATTTTCGCGACACTTTTAGGGCTACGCGAAGTGCATACACCAAGAGCTACATCCTGTCTTAATGACAAATCTAGAAATAGCCAAGGTAAGGTAGGATTGACAGAGGAAAATGTTCCACTTCTGTCCCATGAAGTTTGATCCAAATCAGTCATCCAATATTTGACTTGATTTAGTCTAGTTTCCAGATTTGATAGTGATGGCCTCTTTGTTTCTAGTATCATATCAGGTTGCTAAAAAACTTATAACTGGATAACGAAAATGATCAATGGGGCAGGTTTATATTTTAAGAAGAAATATGAAATTAATCATATATTCCATTGTTTTTACAATACCTGGAGATTCGGTGTAAGGGAGGAGAGGAGGAAGATGGACAACTCCGATAATCGGCTTTTTCTTGGAAAATAACTTATAAAACTTCATAGATATAAAAATACATTAATTATCTCTTTAGAGTCAGTATACTTCTTGCCTGATGAACGGCAGGAAACATCTTATCACCTACTTCATTGGAGAAATTTAAAAATCCTTCTCTTTTTGAGAGAGCTGGTGTAGGTTGCATTAGCATGCCATGACTCCAGCTCCCTGAAGACGCTTCTTTTACATATTTCATTACTTTGGCTAGATGTCTTGCTATATCCAGATAAAATTCTTCACTGGCCAAACCTGTTTTTTCAGTTAAGCTATATTTAGGATTTACTATTGCACTTTCAGCCCAATCACTAACTGCTTTGTTGGCAATTCGTGCTAGTTTTGCGGCTAGTTCACTCTGGACAGGAGTAATTACGGGGTGAATTTTTCCGTCTTGTTCCTTGTATCTTGAGACAGTTTGATGTTCATCAAATAAGCTTTCTACGCCATCCGCTATTGCTTCCAGGATTTCTAGACAATCAGGAGGTATAGGTATGTCTAGTTTAGGGAAATATTCCTCTACCATTATATTTAAGAATCCAGGTACAGACCGAAGTCTATTTCCTTTATGCTCTCTTCCCCAGGTATGTGAGTAGAAGCTGATAGGAAGGATAGATACATTAAAAGCTTTAGCAAGACCTATAGCCATCTCTTTTGTAATTGCCTTGGTTTTCCATGCTTGTCCGACGTTACCGGCTTTAACGATAAAAGAATCTTCACCTCTTGTTAAAGCCTCGATCATATATCCATAAGGTAACGAATCCATAAAAATAGCGACTTTTCCACCTCTTGCTCCTTCTGCAACAGCTTCTGCGAAGTATCTGGTAACCATTGCGAAGTGTCTTGCCGGATCTTTTTCAACAACTGTGCCATTGGTTCCGGCAACTTCATCTTTAATACCCAGACTAACTCTACTGGCATGAAACTCCCAGACTTGTGGTTTCATTCCTCTCGCTCTTTTTAATACTTGATATGCTGCTGCCGGGGGGTAACCGTCTCTTGGTAACCCGTCGACTTGACTTCCTGGGATAGAGGTTTTTACATCCATGACAAAAGATGCCCAACCGGCAATCAAAGGAGCATAACCAGAAACTAATTGATAGTATTCAGCCTCAACTGCTTTTTCTACTATCTTACGATCGTAGATATTCCCATTTGGTCCTTGTAAAGTAATTTCCCCACGATTTACTTCGACATGGCTTAAGGCCTCTCTAACTAAATTTTCAGTAAACCATGGTGCTAACTGGTGACCTAGTTCATCAATTCTTTCACCTGCTAATTCGTTTGCGATTGTCTGCGGAACTGGTTTAAGGGTATCAGCTGACATATTTATATAGCTCCGTATTTTTGAATAATCTTTGAAGCATACACACTTCCCTGATAGAGGCTTTTTGCGACATTTCTTGATTGGAGATGTTCGGATAAGAAGGCAGATATAAACGCATCCCCTGCCCCTGTGGTATCTACAATTTTTTTAACAGGCATCGCGTTTTGCTGGTATTTTTTATTTCCTATAAAAGCCAAACTTCCTTTTTCAGCTAAAGTAACAACTAAAAGCTTTTTATATTTTTTAGCTAAATCTGTAACTTGATAAATAAGATCTGGTTTTACATTGCTTAATCCCAAAAAACCAATATCAAAATTATTGATATAGTTTTTAACTATTTCTGTTGAATAGTTATAATCAGCCAGACTCATAAAGTCGATGGCTACTTTTCCCGGCCATTTTCTCTTTATAACAGATTTGAGAAATGGTTCAATTTGGGTAAACAAAACACCTAAAAGAAGGTCTTGTGTGGCAAGAAAAGACAAATCATCTGGAGTTGGTTTGGCTACATCTATTACTCCGGCAACGAAATTGAAAAATACTTTTTCACCAGAAGAATCGTTCTTGATATGCTGAATTGACGTTTTACCGTTTAATAATTGTAAATTACTAGTCAGTATTGCGTAGTTTTTGCATGCCTTAAGTATTACTGAAGAGTTTTTGTCTTTACCTATAGCTCCTAAAACAGAGATTTTTGCAGTGGGAAGAATTTTTTTGAAGTGAACAGAAGCGTTTAAACCTCCTCCACCAGGCTTTTTTTTCTTAAGAGACACATAATCATCTACCGTGCATCCTCCTAAACAGCTAATTTTATAGTATCGTTTCAACATTGTTACAACACTAAAAAATAATCCAGTTAGTCATTGGATTTTTCATACTTTATCATACTATTTGTTATTTTTCAAATTCGGGGTTACATAGCAGATAAGTGGTACTCAACTTCTTCAAGCGGTACAAAAGAGAGATTTTTTCCAGGAATGGTGTGTGAATAGTTATTTGTTATCATCATTCCTTTATATCCTTTATCTTTTATATACGATTCAATGAAACGATAGTCATAAGGAGCGATATGCTCCTGATATTTTACTTCTACTGCAAGCTGTTTTTCCGGCAGGATGAAATCAATTTCCTTATTCCGATGATGATAAAGATAGACATTTTTGGTGAAGGAATGCAATAGAGTATTTATATAGGTTTCTGCTTTAAAGCCGGTGTTGATCTGTTCGGGGATAAGAGAAAGGAAATTTGAGGAGGCAGGGTAAAGCTTGCGAAGAAGACGTTTTTCCCTGCGAAAGCTTCCGCTGAGATTCAATACTTTTTGTATCAATAGCGATTGTTCTAAAATAGATAAGTATTTAAACAGCGTTGCTTTTTTCAAAGAAAGATCAGACATAAGCTTATATGAGGCAATAATTTGTCCAGTATTTGGAAGGAGTGACCAAAAAAGCCTCTCAAAATCAACTGTTTTTCGTATACCATATGCCTTTACTATATCAATTTCAAGCACTTTTCCGATGACTCCTTCCTTAAGATACTCTACTTTTTTTGCGTTGTCTCTGAGCTCAAGCATCTCAGGAAATTGGCCAAAATCCAGAAAATCAATAAAATCAGTTTTTTTTGAAAGCAGTTTATATTCGGAATAGGTAAGTGGGGGTAAATTTGTATTGAATATTCTCCCAGCCAAGCTTTCCTTCGATTTTTCTGAAATAAAAAGGGAGGACGATCCCGAAACTATAAATTTCAGGTTTTGGTTTACATCGTAATATCGTTTAATAATGTCCTGCCAAAAAGGGATCAATTGAATTTCATCAAAAAAGAAATATGTTTTATTCTTAATAGTATTTGGAGTTGCGTGTATGATGTTTGAGAAAAAAATGGTCATAATTTCTTCAAGTAATTCCGGGTTTTCCTTTATGGCAGGTTGATCGAAGGAGAAATAAAGAATATAAGAAGGGTTAAGATGACTATTTAAAAGTGTAGCAACGCTTTGTTTTAGAAGGGTGCTTTTTCCCGTTCTGCGTAGTCCCGTTAGGCTCGAAATCTGCTTTATTTCAGTTATTTCTTTATAGAAAGAAGAAAATAAATTCCGTTTCGGGAGCACCTGTTCAGGAGGTATATATTTTTGGTCACGGTACCAAGGGTTAAAGAGATATATTAGTTCTTTTATATTCATTTTGTAGACTAAATGTAACAGTATGTCTATTATTTTAGAATAAATAGATGAAATGTCAAGTTCAGTTCCCGTAATTATTCAGAGTTTCCCAATGATAGTTTTGATACATCACCTCCCTGGAAAGACGGGGTCAGGCCTTAAAGGCGTTAAAGGCCTGACCCCTTTAACCCATTATCCTAAAATAATAAGTCCCCCCTTTTCCTTTATACGGTTAAAGTCGTGATCAAAAGTAGCGATTTGCCGTATATTTTGTTGCTGCATAATGCATAAATGAAATGCGTCCCGGGGGCGCAAATTGTATCGCTGCATGTTTTTAAGAACAATCTTTACCTCGGTTGGATTATGACGGAATTCAACAAGTTCTAATCTTTCCCAAGAGAATACTTTTTCGGTGGCCTCTGATATCACTTGTGTGTGCAGATCGAAAGAGGTTTTTGTTTTATCTTTCGCAACACTTTGAAGTATAAAAATCAGTCCATAGAAAAATTCATCCCACGTCAGACTTGAAATGACAAAGCTGTGTCTCTTTTTCCATATCCGATCAATAATGTCCATCGCACGTGTATGATATTGATGGTTTGATACTTGATGAGCGATAAGAATGTTAGCGTCCAAGTAAACTTTGTCTGTCATACGGCTCTTTTATCACACGAAACACTTTTTCCATGTTTATTTTGTGCGATATGGAAATCGTACCTGCAGTTGCAGAGGGAGGTTGTGTTGATTGAGCATTTTTAACTGGCATATTGAGTTCTTTTATATTCACAAGAGCAGCAACAGGTTTACCCATTTTCTGGATGATGATCTGTTGTGAGGTATAGGAAACCTGGTTAATTAAGTCAGCAAAGTCATTTCTCGCCTGGGTAATACTTACTATCTTCATACAACCTTAATATATTACAATTTATATATTTTGTCAAATTTGTACATACTGACGGATTATATCCTCTGATTCTTCAAGACCTTGACATGTTTCCTTGAACTGTATAAAATATGCATAATATGGAAACATATAATCTGGCATTGGTAACCAAGAAGATATACGATTCACGGCTGAATTTTTTCTCATTAAAAACATTAAGAGATATACTGGAGATAAAAAAAGACAGAAGTCTTTATAGCGTGATTAGAAGACTTTTAGAGAATGAAGTATTGAAAAAAATCGAAAAAAATAAATATTTACTGGAAAACACAAAGCTAAATGATTTTTTACTGGCAAATCTTATTTATACGCCTTCTTATATTTCATTTGAGAGCGCTTTGAACTTTTACGGAATTTTATCCCAATTTCCTTATGAAGTGACAAGCGCAACTTCAAAAAAAACACTGCAAAAAATTATTGATGAGAAGACATATTCATATATCCACCTGAAAAAAGAATTATTCTGGGGTTATGAAAAAAAAGATAATTTTCTTATTGCTTTGCCTGAAAAGGCCCTGCTTGATGAGTTATATCTCGTCTCAAAAGGTTTAAAGAACTTTCAATTGGGCGAGCATGATTTTTCGTTGATAAATAAAGACAGGCTTAAAAATTTTCTTATCAAGTTCCCTCAAACGGAACAGTTTAAAGCGCTTACTGGGGAATTGATAAAGACGAAAGACATGTGATTACAAGAGATCAAATTACTTTTCTTTCAAAGAAATACAAGATTAATGAGACTGTGGTATTTCGGGAGTATCTGCAGATTCTTTTTTTATCTGTGCTTTATTCTTTTCCCAAGAGCAAGGATATCTTTTTTAAAGGGGGAACGGCGATACATTTGATATATAAAGCTCCAAGATTTTCTGAAGATCTTGATTTTACCGTTAATTCTAAAGAGAAAGATTTTTTAAGTTTTATCTTTCAGATATTCAATCGACTTACAAAAGAGTATGAATTGGAATTTAAAGAGAGGAAAACTATCTCCGGGAAAAGATTTTTATTGACAGCAAAGCCAGTTATTTTCCCATATAAAACTTTTATCAATTTGGATTTCTCTTTCCGGGAGAAAATTATTGAGCCGAATAAATCCATCATTGAAACAGATTATCCTGTCCTTTTTACTTCTTTTTTATATCATTTATCAAAAGAAGAGGTGTTTGCGGAAAAGATAAGGGCAGTGATGACACGGAAAAAAGGAAGGGATTTATATGACCTTTGGTATCTTACGACCCAGGGAGTTAAAGCAAATGATGCTATGGCGCGCGAAAAAATAAAATATTACGGGTTGAAAAATATAGATAATAAAAAAATCATTGAAAGAATATCGGAATTTTCTCAAAATGATTTTATACTTGACTTAAGACCATTTGTACCGGTAAATCAAAGAGAAAAGTTGGGGAGTCTTTTTGTCTACGTAAAAGATTATCTTCGGACAAAATTACTTTAACCCCCTTTATTAATTGGATAATTGCTTATGTTACAATAACTCTTATGAAAATTGTGGTTACAGGCGGGGCGGGGTTTATTGCCTCCCACATCGTAGATGCTTATATTTCCCAGGGGCATAACGTCGTGGTGGTAGATGACCTTTCCACCGGGAAAAAAGAGTTTGTCAGTCAAAAAGCCAGATTTTACCAGGTTGATATCAGAGATAACGAAAAGATTGAGAAGATATTTAAAAAAGAGAAACCAGAGGTTTTAAACCATCACGCCGCTCAGATAAGCGTGCGTAATTCTGTTGATAATCCACAATTTGACGCTGAGGTAAATATAATCGGTCTTTTGAATTTACTGGAGGCGGGGAGAAAAACAGGAGTCAGAAAAGTCATTTTTGCCTCATCCGGAGGAGTTGTCTATGGAGAGGCAAGTAAATTACCGACACCGGAATCATATACTCCGCTTCAGCCCCTTTCTCCCTACGGTGTAACGAAGTTGGTCAGCGAACACTATCTGAATTTTTATGACAAAACCTATAATCTGCCTTACGTTGCTTTGAGATATGCCAACGTCTATGGCCCCCGCCAAAATCCCCATGGTGAAGCCGGGGTGGTGGCTATATTCTCTCTCAAACTATTACGGGGAGAAATACCGACAATCAATGGAGATGGATTTCAGACGCGTGACTATATATATGTAGGAGACGTGGTTGAGGCCAATATCAAAGCGCTTGAAACTGCCAATATCGGAGCATTTAATATCGGCACAGGAATAGAAACCAATGTGGTAGAAATTTTTGAGGAAATCAAAAGATGTGTCGGAAGTGATATTAATGCAAATTATGGACCGGAGAAGACGGGTGAACAAAAAAGAAGTTCTTTAGACAATAAGTTAGCCTTAGAAAAATTAAGTTGGAGTCCGAAAGTATTTTTAGCCGAAGGCATAAAAAAAACAGTTGATTACTTTAGGAGCGTCTAATATTAATACCTTAGATCAAATTTATCCTCTTATACCAGAAAAAGATTTAGGCAGACTGGCTAAGCTGTTTTGCCGGGAACAGGTTATGGCCCTTACCAACCAAAAGTCTTCACTTCCGATGATTTTAAACCCTATTGCCAAAATTACTCCAAGTAACGGATTTGGCGTGACGGTGGCAATTGGTGGAACCAATGGTTACGTTTCCGCCTTTAGAATTTACAAGGGGAAAAAAATAAAATTCTTAAATAGAAAAATTTTTGCCTTGCCGGTTTATACCAGTAAAGAGAAACTTTTTCGCCTTATAGCGGAAAACATATTCCAGGTTACAAAAAATAAAAAAAAAGATTTTCCAATTGGTATTGGCCTTGCTTATCCGCTAAAACCCATGCTAATCAATAATATACTTGACGGAGAGCTTTTATCAGTGACTAAGGGAAGGCAAATTGAAGGACTGGTGGGGAAAAAAGTCGGGCAGGAGTTCCATAAGTTCTTGATTAAAGAATACGGAGTTGATACCACGGTAGTGGTGGCCAATGACGCCATTTGTTTGCTTTTGGGCGGGGATGGAACAGAGGTGGTGGGGATTGTAGGGACTGGCCTTAATTTTGCTTATTGGCAGAAACGATTTGCGATTGCCCCATTAAAACTTGGAGAGCTGTCCGGTTTTGGTCAGGGTGAGGTGGCTGTCAATATCGAATCTGGTGATTTTGATCAGGTTGAGGGAACAAAGCTACGAAAAGTAATAGACCAAAAAAGCGATGACCCGGGAAGGTCTTTAGCTGAAAAAGAAACCGCCGGTGCTTATTTATACCAGATTTTTAACGCGGGAAAAGAAGAAATATTGAGTAAAAATTTTCCCGATCTTTCCTCAACTGATCAATTGAACGATATTCTTACAAGAGCTTATAATTATCCGACCAATATTGACAAAGCGATAAAAGATAAAGCCTATCTTTTTACCGAGAGAATTTTTCACCGCAGCGCCCAAATCGTCGCTATAGAATTATGCGGGATATTATTCAAAATTAGTAAAACCCGGGGAATTGTTCCTATTGTTATGGAAGGCGGGGTTTTTTGGAAAGCCAAGAATTATCCTTCTCTGGTTAACCTCTATATCAATATGATATTGCCGGAAATAATTCCTTCTTTTGCCAGACTTTTTGGAAGCAGCAGGCGCGGAATTGCCATTTTGGCAAAAAGTACCTATTAGACCCATTTTCCTTTTGACGACAAATTCTCTAAAAGTGTATGATGTATCTATATGGCTTCCGAAACACATAGTGATGGTAATTTTATATTGAAGGCTTTCAAAAAGCTTTTTATCCGTCCAGAGCATCCAGTAGAACAGCTTCCTCCGGAAGGTTCTCAAATCAGCGAGCAGGAAAGACAGGAAAGGAAAGCAAGAGCCAGAGCCAGGCCACTGGATATTATAAATGAGTTAAAGAGAGTGACCGCAAATCATCCGGCGCGTGAACTTTTACCCAGGCTTGATTTTACTCCGGACGTTTTAGCCCGGAATCCGGAACTTGGGAATCTGCTTTTAAATATTATTCGCGTCACAAATTCAAGCAGCTATCACGATCCCAGATGGCTGGTGGAAAAGATCGAGCAGTTGCACGCATTTAACCAGTCACTTCAAAGTAACCCGGATGACTTAGTCAGGCTTGAAGCAATTGAAGGCGCTTTTGAAAAAAAAATTCAACTCGCCATCAGAAGCGAGATTAACGACCAAAGAATAGCCGAGACAGAAGCAAGGGTGAGAACCGCCAAAGGCGAGGTTGTTCCTCAAGATCCCCGGGAGGTATCGAAAATGATTGCTGATGCCAAACCGCCGGCTGACTGGAAAGATGCGATCGACAGATTCAAGAGCGATCCTGATCTTCCAGACGCTCTTAAGGTTAAATTAGATGCAGCCGTTACTGAATTAAAGACTAATAATAAAGGTTTCCCTACAATTGATGCCTTGAGACAGGTAATCGAAGAAACAATGAAACATACCGTTGCAAGCATGAAAGCCGGTAATCTTGATGAAGCGACTATTGCGCAAAAAAGTCATCTCTACAATCAACAGCGTGAAGCCGGTGAAAAATTAGGCAGATTCTTTGTCGAGACAACTTCCGAAGGAAGTGATTTGATCAGAGAAGTACAGCGTCGGGGTGGACGCGAGATTTTCGAAAAAGCCATACACGAGGACGCTGACTACCGGGACTACTGGTTTTATCAGGTTATTGAAAATATTCTTTATAACCAGAGGGCAGAGTCATCAAGAGAACTGATGAATCTGTACAAAATGGGAGATATGGATATTTTTATTGAGATGGTGAGAAAGATGAAAGATTCACAGGGAAACCCAATCGGAATAAAAATTGCCCAGCGATATACCATCCTGAAAAATACCATTTTTCAGTCTCATGATATGGATCTTTATGCGGCTCATCCCTCACAAGACATGAAAGAATTTATCGGTTCAACCTCTTTTTTCCTTAATTCTTATGTCGATACCGCGCATCAGGATCCGATGGTTTCTCTTGCCAAAAGGCTTTATGAAATGGCCCTTTTGACAATAAGAGAATCAAACAACGGTTTTATTCCCAGAGAATATCTTAACTGGCATACGGGAAGAGGTAATATTTTTCTGGATGCGATGGTAGAGAGATTGCTCAAACAGGCAATTGCCGCAAAACAACTTTATGGAGTTAAAACCGATCCGGTGACCGGAGCCCCGGATTTATCTACCTGGGACAGGCTTCAGCTTGACCCCAATAAAATAGTTTCTCTTGAAGATCTTTATGGTAATGAGCCCGAGGTAAGCGAAAGCTGGAGGAGACAGTTAGGAGATTTGAAAATTGCAGCCGCCCTCAAACAGGCCAAAGGTTTGGCATTGGTTGACATGCGGCTTTTGGAGATTATCGGCCGGTCAAAAGGAACAGGGAATGATATGGATAGGACGATTTGGGGCCAGGGTGCCGGATTTAACAGCGTGCCGTATGAGGGAATAGTCCGCCATATTGAGCCAATCATCCATTACTTTACCCGTTACCAGGTAGGAGCTGAATTATACGCCCCATTTTTTAATATGCTGGTGACAGATAGACATGATTGGAATCCGGAAAAAATGAAAAGACTCATTCAGTTGCATTTAGATGGTGATCGGAAAACTATGGTTAAGGAGTTTGGAGACGAAATTGACACCCGGTTAAACGCGATGGAAAACCCTCTTAGTTTTTCCGGCATGTGGGGTACTTTTACCAAATGGCGGACCGGGGATGCTACCCGGGATATGGATGACTGGGAAGTTAACAGACTTTCAACCGCCAATAAGCTCTCTATAATCGGCGACGAGCTGATCCGGCCGAAGGGAGGTTGGGAAATCCACGGTATGACCGATGAGAAAAAAACCGAAAAGTATTATTTGGAGGAAGATAACCGTTGGCAGGGGAAAGACAAATTAACTGCCTTACAATATTATACCAAGCTTAGGAATTCCTACAGGGAGAGATTAAGAGCAAGCGGGGATTGGGATTTGATCAGGGTGGCGGCAGACGAGGCCGAATTTGAAAAAAAATGGCGCAAGACGGGTCTTGAACAGAAGGTATCGGAGGAAAAAACCTATAAAAAACTATTAGAAGAACATTTAAAAGGTGTCCAAAAACTGCATCCGGAAGTCGGAAACTCGGAAAAAGGCGAATGGAAAGAAAAACAGATGAAGCTGGAAAGGGCGTTTAAAGCCAGGATCTGGATACAGGCCGTCATGCGTTCGCCTTTGATTGTGGCTAGAGAATTGCAGTTGAAATATAAAACAAGCGGTTTTGAACGACAAGGAGCCTTGAGAAAAAAAATCATCTATGACCTTTTGGGTATTGATCTGGATGAGCTGGCGGTAGAGCGGACTCCGCAAAAAATAGAACGGGAGCAGCTGGAAAGAATTATGGATTTGGAGGGAGCCGTGGCAGCCGTGTCCCAGATTTCTATCAGGGAAAATCGGGATCTTCGGGAAAGTGATTTTGATTTGATAAGTGATACTCAGCTTAAAGATTATAGCAAAAGATATTGGAGAATGGTAAGACAAGCTATGTTGGGAAGCGAGGATATTAATCGTGCACAAGCCTGGTATCGGAAAATCGGCATTATGGATCCGGACGCCAGGAAATTCGGTTTTATGGACTCTAATAATCCGGAGGCCAGGGGCTTACGTTTTTACAAAATTGACTGGCAGAGAATTGAACAGTTTCGTACCGATAATATAGGTATGGATAAGGAAGCCCTGGATGATATTAGAGGCGATATCTTTAAAAATCCGGAAGGTTTCGTGAGCGAGCTGATGACGGCCAACACGGTTGATAAACTTTACCGCTATCTTTTTTCAACCGAAGACATGGGTTGGGAGTATCTCAATATGGGGGTTTTGGGAGAAAGAAACCAGGTCAGGCGTGCTGGAGATCTAGCTTCACACGTACAGTTTAATCAATTGTTTGAGCAATATCTAAATGAAGTGATGAAAGGGAAACCAAAAGTAGAGGATCTGGTAGCCCAGCTTAAGAAAATGTGGATAGCCATGGCCGGAGATTTTGGCGACGTAGCTACAGACGCCTGTGGCAGAGTGGCCTATACCACAGGACAAATGTACCGCAAGGCCGACTGGGCCTGGAAAATTCCAGGGCTTGGTCAGGCCGCCGCCCTTTTTAAAGAAGCCTCAATTATGCAGATGATTAAAGGCAGGGTTCACGGAGCAGCCTGGGGACCAAATGAAATGAAGCAGTTTGTAGACGAAGTAGTGACGGAAGGAATCGTACCTCACCATCTTAAAAGCCCCTTTACCGGCAAAAAATATTTTACTTCTAATTGGCACGGAGAACTTTTGGAAGAGCGTTTGGGAGCCACCACCGAAAACGTTTTGTACGAGTTGATTACCTTAGGAGTTCTTATATCCATTGCAATCACTCTCTACCGGGCCTTTACCGCCAAATCTGAAGAAGAAGAAGGGGGTGGAGGCGGCGGTGGAGGGTAATAGAACAGCAGACTTTTTTATTATTTATTTTTTACTAAATCCCAACGCTTGCGCCGCTCTGCCTAACAGCCCAGGTTGGTCACCATGCCCGGCGAATAGTTGTTGCATGTAATAGAACTGGCTCATGGCTCCCATGCCGGTTTGGGCGGCTCCGGTCAGAGGCGAGAAGGCTGTTCCGGCACTTATCGGTAGCACCGGTTTAGGATGGAAAGCTTTTTTGACTTGGGCCACCAGACTGGGAGCAAGTAAAATGACACCCAGTCCCAGCAAGGCGCTGAAAAATTCTCTTGGCTGAAAACCGATAAATGGCGGCATCCAGGTTGGCCCGGCATTAGTTACTCGCATCAGGTAGGTGGCAAAGATAAGCAGACCAACGGTAGTAGGATAAACGACTAAGTTGGCCATGATGTTAAAAAGCCATTCAGAGAAAGCAGATTTGCCCGGGATGGCTTCAGCAAGTAGTAAAATAGGTCCTAAAATCAGACCGATGATAAGCTGGATATAGGAGTTAAGAAGAAGCAGGAGCAGCCTTATAAAAGTAAAAAGCAGGCCCAAAGCGATGATGAGCAAAAATATTCCCTCAGCGATTCCTACTCCTGCAAATACATTTTTTAAAGCTTGCTTAAGGAAAAAACCAATCATTCCCCCAACCAGCCCAGCGCCACCACCAGTTAAAGGATTCCCATAAAAATTATCCAAGGCTCTGCCTCCGGTTTCAAATACCGCTTTGAAAAGATCACCCATGTCAGCGGTCATGTAAAAAGTTTGCAGATCAGTGGCACTTCCGGCCACTCCCGCTGCTCCTCCCATGGCGTTGACAAGGAGATTGATAAGAATGGCCATAGCTAAATACATAATATCGATAAAAAAGCCCACAATCGGATAAGAAAGGGTAATGATGATAACAGTCAGGACGATTTTTGGTATGGCTGCCTGGACCGAGATGACCGTTTTCGGATCTATTTTCATCCGGAAAATGATCATAAAACCGATGGCTACCATAATGATGATAAGAACCGCATAAGCGATGTTTCTGGAAGTTTTCCAGAAAGAAAGAAATGGCGTCAGCCCTGCAAATCCTATCCCCTGGGCATAGGCAGGTTTGGCCAGTCCTGCGTTTTGCAAGAGATCGTAAGCATACATCACGCCCGAAGCAGGAGGATGAGCATACAAGGTATCCATCGCCAGAGTAATTGTGCCGAGAGCTGTAGTTTTATCGATCTCCTGATCGCAACCAATAATTGCGCAACCCCAGGCAAATAAACCTGCGGTAGATTGGTAGTTGATCTGTCTGTCAGCGAAGAGTCGCGTTTGTCCGTCTTTTGACTCTTCTAATCGGGCATTTTTCTCGTTTTGATTCCTTTTGTCGATGTTATAATTGTAAAAAATATCACTCGGAGGCGCTGAATAGATTTCTCCCAGAGGAGCGAGGAAAAAGTAAGCAATAAAAAACAGGACAAATAAAACGCTAAATTTTTTCCTTTGTTGGGCAGTCAACATTTTATCTCATTATTCTTCTTTCAGTAAGAAGTGTCAAGTTCTATTGTGGAATTTCGAAGCGGGTAACCTTGACTCCGGTATAAGCTTCAATAATTCGGAAAACTAGAAAGGCGATCATTAAAAGAACGATACCTATGAAAGCCGAGGTCATGGTTTGTTGAGCGCTGGTGGCCGCTTTTGGATCACCTCCTGAAGTAAGGTACTTAAATCCGCCAATAATCAGCATGACAAACAGAGCTAGAACCGCCAGACTGACCGCAACTGTCAGGATATTGGCAAAGACTACCTCAAGACATTTTAGAGTCGGCACCTCAATGCCGTTTACATTTTGTAGACAACTTGCCCAATCTCTCATGTAGTCTTTTTTTGGGTTTTAAAAGGGTGTCGGGAATTTGAGATTTGCAAAATCAAAACCGAAGAATTGACCAACAACCAGCATAATTGCGTAAGCGGCAAAAACGATAAAAAGACCTAAGAGAGCGGCCTGGATTCTGTGTTGGGCGGTTTCCACCGCCGCTTTGTCTCCCCCTGAAGTAATCCACTGTAGTCCTCCCCAAAGAAGATAGATAAAAGCCGAAAGAGCGGCGATGATTAAAACGACACCGATTGTTCCGCTTAAAAGTTTACCAAAATCCCCAATTTTTAGATTGCTGGGTCTTTGGACAGAGATCGAGATATCCTGAGCATGGACAGTTGTAAAGGTAAGAAGGAAAAGAAAGACGCTTGTAGTTAGGCTGATAATTTTTTTCATATTACTTAGTCTAAATTAATTATGTCAATTTTTTAAAGTTTGTCAAGTATGCTTGAGGTTTCGAGTTTTTTTTAAAATAGAGTTGGTATTTTAAATTCAAAATTACTGCTTCCCACCGGTGATATTCCTAAAAATTGCAAAACTATTAAGTATAATGCCCAGGAGGAAACCACTACAAAAAGGCCCAGGAGAGCGGTCGTGATACGATGCTGGGCCATTTCCAGTTTACTTTTATCTCCCCCTGAAGATATCCAGTCCATTCCACCCCAGAGAAGCTGGATAAATGTCCAGAGAGAAGCCCCTATCAGAAGCGCTCCGATTAGAGCCGAGAAGAATTTAGCAAAAATAGCCGGCGTATCCTCTGGTTTTTGCTTGGCAAAACCAGTGATCACCGGGTTGGTTATCGGATCTACGGCAAACATCATCATAAGAGTGTTGGTAGAATTGCTCCGGGATTTAAGATATCCAGGCCCAGAATCTTACCTATGATACCCATTATAACCCAGGCGGCAACCACAACCACAAGACCGATTAATGCGTAAGTAATTTTATTTTTAGCCGTTTCCATCTTTGCCTTGTCTCCTCCTGATCCAATCCAGTCGTAGCCGGCCATGATTATTTGTACCCCAAACCAGAGAGCAGCCACGATCGTCATAAATCCGATGAATCCGCTGATTACTTTATTGAACTGGCTTCCAACTTTATCAGTATCGCTCTTCGTTAGATTACAAAGGGCTTCTGCAACTGGTCCCAGACCTCCGCCGCAGCCTATTCCTTGGTCAGACGTAGCCGCCAAAACCTCTTTGGGTATAAATAATAAATAAAGCCCAATAAAAATTAAGATTTTTTTTATTTTCGTCATAGTTTAGGATTGAGTATTGCCGATGGATCTTTGAAAAGGACGACACCTATTACCGCTGCAATTAAAAATGATGAGACAATAATAAAAAGGCCCAATAGTGTTTGCCAGATTCTCGTCCAGGCCTTTTCAACCGCTTTTGGGTCTCCTCCTGCCGTCATAAATCCAAATCCGGCTATAATTAAATTTAAAAACCCCCAAAGTCCCGCCGCAATAAAGATAAGCTTGAGGATCAGGTTGAGGAAAACTATTATTCCTACCAATCTGCCTGTAACCGGATCGATTCCGATAGGAGGAATACTTGAAGGAGCGATAATTTTGCCAATGGGGTCAGTTGTTGGTAAGGCCATGATTGGTTAGTTATTTATAAAATACCTCCCAGTGTGCCATTTGTTAGAAAGTTGATAATTTGTAGAATCCAAAATGCCCCAAACATTATAATAAGTCCAACTACGGCATATGTCAAAAAACTGCGCGCCTTTTCTTTGGCGGCGGCATCATCGTTACCCGCGTTGATTACGACGCCAAACCCGGCGATAATTATAAGGATAAAAAAGATAATCGCACCCAAAAGAAGAATTTTTGGCAGAAAAAAGGATATAAGGCCACCTAGCGAGCTAAAATTTGTATTTTGTGCAGGCGACCAGACGTCGGCGATATCCAGTGCATAAACCGGAGGAAACAATTTCATAATTTTAGTCTAGAGGTAAGTGATCTTGTTTGTCAAATCAAATACTTCAGACTATAATAAACAGATTCATCAATCTTTGAGCATGAAACATAACAAAATTACGACTAAAACCATATCCATGACAGGGCCAACTTTTATCGATGAAAAGACTATTGTCGCGGAAATTTTACGTGGTAATGAAAGAGCTTTAAGATTTTTTTATCATTACTATCAACGCTCGTTGACTTCTTATATCAAAAAAAGAATAGATAATAAAGAAGATGTTGAAGAAATACTTCAAGACACTCTTCTGGCCACCATTGAAGGATTGAGGGATTTTGCCTTCCGGTCTTCTCTTTTTACCTTTATCTGTAGTATAGCTAATCATAAAATTATAGATTTTTATCGCAGGAAAAAAATAAAAAACATTGTTTTTTCTAAATTAGGAGATATAGAAACTCTTCTCTCTAATCTGATTGGGCCGGAAGACTCATACGACGCCGAATTACTTCGGCAAAAAATCAAAGCTACTTTTAAAAACCTTACTCCCAATTATCGTGTTATTCTGAGGTTGAAATATATATACGGCTATTCGGTAGAAGAAATAGCCCGTAAATTGAGCATTTCTTTTAAAAGTGCGGAAAGTCAGCTCTTTCGTGCAAGAAAAGCCTTTGCCGCCGTTTACCATTATGAAGGAAGATAAAATCTATAAGTTGCTAGTCAGTAAAATGCAGGAAATTGCTTTGGTACCTCCTCAAACTATCGGGTCCTTTACACCTTTGTATAAAAAGATTGTTCCCCGGTTCAAATACTATCCCTGGAAAAGTGCCTTGATTATTTCTCTAGCGTCAACAATTTCCCTCTATCTGGTTCTTGGTTCAACTCTGGTGAAAATTGCTTCACTGCTTCAGTTTGGATTTTAAAATTAGGTATGATTAATTTTTTACGCTTAAGCCTTCTTTTTGCTAGAAATGTGGTTAATTGCGTCAATAGTCCGTACGTAACTTTTAGGAAGCTGACCGAAGAAAAAACTGGAGTAAAGCAAACCGGATTTATTTTCTTTTTTGTGGTCGCCTATTTTATTTTTGTCAGCTGGATTCGTGTTCCGTTTCGTAATCCATACCTTTTAACTATGCAATTTAATAAATTACTTTTAGGGTGGATTGTTGGTTTTTGGGGAATTATTATACTTCTCTATTTCTTGGGAAAACTGGTTAGTTCTCGTGGAACATTTCGATCGGTTTTTATCCTCTGGACTTGGTCACTTTTGCCTACCCTTACTTGGTTTTTTTTAACTTCTTTCTTATTTATTATTTTTCCTCCACCTCGAACTTTAAGTATTTGGGGTAAAATTTATAGCCTTGTTTTTATTTCCTTTTCCTTATCCTTATTATTTTGGAAATTAATCCTTTATTATTTGACGCTCCGTTTTGCTTTTCGAATTGATTTGCAGAAAATTACCATTGTTACTTTTGTCGTGATTCCCTATATCGTTATGTATTCGGTTGTGATGTACTCTTTAGGAATTTTTCGGATTCCCTTTATTTAAATTTAACTTATGGATTTAAGATCTTTTAAAAATATTGAAGACAGAAGAAAGTTTTTAGAGAAAAAGTTAAAAATAAACTTTTCAGCCGTCAGTATTTTTCCGCAGGATTTAAAAGAAGCGCAAAATAGAAACTGTGAGAATATGATTGGAGTAATTCAGATACCTCTTGGGGTGGCCGGTCCGGTTCTTCTTCGAAAAGGAAAAACTAAAGAGTTCTACTATCTACCGTTGGCAACCACCGAAGCGGCCTTGGTTGCTTCAGTCAATCGGGGTTGTAAAGCAATTTGTCTTTCAGACGGGGCAAAAGTAGTGGTGGAAAATATTGGTATGACCCGGGGGCCGGTATTTAGAACCGGAGGGATTATTGAAGGAACAAGGGTTAAATCCTGGCTTAAACGAAACTTTAATAAACTGGCCCAAATTGCCAAGTTTTCTTCTCCCCATTTGAAGTTGACCCAAGTTAATGACTTAATGGTTGGCGACTATATATTTGTACGGTTTTACTTTGACACTCAAGAAGCGATGGGTATGAATATGGTGACTTTAGCCACCCAAAAAATAGTTGATTATATCGAAATTAACACACAAGTTAAGTGTCTTTCTTTAGCGGGTAATTTTGACATCGATAAAAAGCCAGCCTGGCTCAATATATTGCTCGGTCGGGGAAGGAGAGTCTGGGCCGAAGTTAACTTGACAAATGAGGTGGTGAGACAAGTCTTGAAAACCACGCCACAAAAACTGCATGAAGTGGCCATTAATAAATGTTACTTAGGTTCTGCTGTTTCCGGCTCGATGGGATTTAATGCGCATTTTGCCAATATTATCGCCGCCTTTTATTTGGCTTGTGGTCAGGATTTAGCACATGTTGTTGAAGGAAGTGTGGGTATTACTGCGACTCAATTAATTGATAGAAATCTAAAAATCTCAGTCTATCTTCCCAATTTGCAGGTAGGCACTGTTGGTGGTGGAACCGGATTACCGTCACAAAAAGAAGCTCTTAATCTTTTAGGGTTAAATAGTAATGGTAGCGGTCAAAATACTGACAGACTGGCTGAAATTATGGGCGTGGCAGTTTTGGCGGGAGAAATTTCACTTTTAGCCTCGCTTAGCGAGGGTAGTTTGGCAAAATCCCACCAGAAATTAGCCCGTCGAGATTAACTTTATGAAGGTTGGAATATTGGGTTATGGAGTTTATCTGCCTAAATATCGTGTAAAAGTTTCCGATATCGCTTCAGTCTGGGGAAAAAATAGCGCTGAGATTGAAAAGTTACTAGGGCTTAAGGAGAAATCAGTCTCTTCATTTGATGAAGATGCAGTCACTCAAGCATTTGAAGCAGCCAGTATAAGTTTGAAACACGCCAACGTATCCGCTTCTGAACTAGAGGTGTGTTTAGTTGGATCAGAAAGTCACCCTTATGCGGTTAATCCTACCTCAACTATTGTCGCTGAATTTTTAGGCGTGGGTCAAAATTATTTAGCCTCTGATTTACAATTTGCCTGTAAAGCCGCAACTTCTGGAATAATTGCCACTTTTGGATTGATTGCCTGCGGGAAAATAAATATCGGTTTAGTAATTGGAAGCGATAAGGCACAAGCCAAAACGCATGATATTTTAGAGTATACTTCTTCTTCAGCGGCCGCTTCTTATGTTTTAGGTAATAATCTTAACGAGAGTATTATGCAAATAGTCGATTTTGCCTCTTTTTCCTCAGATACTCCAGATTTTTGGCGACGGGATGGAGTGCGTTTTCCAAGTCACGGTGGAAGATTTACCGGAGAACCAGCTTATTTTGCACACGTCATGGGAGCGGCAAAAAACTTATTAGAAAAGACTAAACTGCAGCCCTCTGATTTTTCTTATTGTGTTTTTCATATGCCGAATGGTAAATTTCCGAAAGAAGTTGCCAAAAGACTGGGATTTACCAGTCAGCAATTAGCCCCCTCTTTAATTTTTGAGGAGGTAGGTAATCCTTATTCTGCCTCTTCACTTTTAGGTCTCTGCGCCGTATTGGATATAGCAAAACCAGGGCAATTAATTTTCATGGTGTCTTACGGTTCCGGAGCCGGATCTGATAGTTTTGTTTTTAAAACACTTGAAGCGTTAGATAAAAAACGTAAAAGTAATCAGCCTTTTTCGAGGTTAGCTTCCCATAAAAAAAACATTTCCTATATTGATTATTTAAAATACGGGAGAAAAATTTGATATGGATGTAAACATCATTGCCGGTTCCACCACAAAATTTGGTGAATTATGGCATGTTTCACCTAGAGATATGGTTAGACAGGTGGTTGAAGATGTTATCGATCAAGCAATGATTTCACGCTCAAAACTTCAGGCAATTTTTATCGGCAACATGTTGTCCAGTTCCTTAGGGGGTCAGGATCATCTAGGGGCATTTTTTGCTGAAGAATTAGGATTATCAATACCAGCTGTAAAAGTAGAAGGAGCCTGTGCTTCGGGGGGGTTGGCCGTTCATACTGGGTGCCTAGCGATTATGTCCGGGCTTTACGACACCGTATTAGTCGTAGGAGTCGAAAAAATGACTGATTATAAACCAGAAACCGTAGCCAGTGTTTTAATGGGTGCAGGTTCGGAGGCGGAAAGAGAAGCAGGTCTGACTTTTCCAGCACTTTATGCTCTGATGACGCGCGTTCATATGAAAAAGTGGAGTACGACTGAAAAAGATTTAGCTTATGTATCAGTCAAAAATCATTTTCATGCTTCATTAAACTCTCATGCCCAGTTTCCTTATCAGGTGACCCTGGAGCAGGTGTTAAAAAGCCCAGTCATTGCTTCTCCGCTTAAACTTCTGGATTGTTCTCCTATTACCGATGGAGCTGCAGCCATTATCTTAACCAGAAACAAGAAAGCAGCCATAAGAAACAAAACGGTTAGTATTATTGCCTCTGTTGTGGCCACCGATACCTTGGGATTGGCCGAGAGAGAAGATTTATCCAGTTTAAAAGCTTCGGTAATTGCCGCAAAAAATGCTTATCATCAGTCGGGAATCTCTCCCAAAGATATTGACGTAGTTGAGGTACATGATTGCTTTACAATTGCGGAAATTATCGCGATGGAGGATTTGGGTTTCTTTCCCAAAGGTAAAGCAAGTTTTGCTATAAAAGAAGGGGTTACCAAGTTAGGCGGGTACCCGGTAGTCAATACATCAGGAGGTTTAAAAGCCTCTGGACACCCGGTCGGGGCAACCGGTGTAAAGCAAGTGGTAGAAATTTACCAGCAGTTGACCGGTCGGGGGGGTAAAAAACAAGTTAAGGATGCCCGAATAGGTTTAACACATAATGTAGGAGGAAGTGGAGCCACAGCCGTTATTCATATACTTAAGTGCTTATGATAAGTCCGGTTAAAATTTGGCGAAACCAGAAAAAAATTAAAACGTTATTGGGTTGCAAGGGTAAGATAATTTCCTGGTCCAAAATTCACGTACCGCCTGCCGGATTTGAAAATCAAGCTCCTTACGTAGTGGTCATAGTCAGTCTTGAGTCCGGGAAGAATTACACGGCTCAATTCGTAGATTGGGAGGAAGAGCATCTGAGAATAGGTCAACGTGTTAGAGCTGTTTTGAGACGCACCCGAGAACCAGGAGAAGAAGGAGTAATCCCCTATGGAGTCAAATTCAAACCTCTTTAATACTACAGTTTCGGCTCCGGGGAAAATTCACCTTTTAGGAGAACACGTTGTGGTTTACGGTAAACCAGCATTGATTGCTGCGATAAATAGAAGACTGTATACGAATGTAAAAATCAATCCGCCAGCTGGCGGACAAAAATCAAAGATCAAAAACGGAAAGATCAGTATAAAAACAAATAGTGATACTCGCTTGGTGAAACAGGCTATTATCGTCTTTAAAAACGCCTTCAAAATTAAAGATTTACCCGGTTTGGAAATTACAATTAATTCCCAAATTCCCGTAGGGAGCGGATTGGGCTCTTCTGCCGCTATCGCAGTTTCCGTTATCGGAGTTTTAATGAAGGCGGTTTTAAATATCTGGAATCCGACAAAAATAAATGAATTGGCTTTTGAAGTAGAAAAGTTACAGCATAGAAATCCTTCCGGAGGGGATAATACGGTGGTTACTTTCGGAGGGTTAATCTGGTATAGGCGTGAATTTGATTTTTTAAAGTCAATCTGGAGTCTGCCGATCATAAATTACAAAATTCCCCCCTTTGTTCTTATTGATAGCGGTAAACCGCAAGAGTCAACGGGACAGATGGTAGACTCGGTACGGAAAATTGGAATTAACAATCAAGCATATTTTGAGAAAATATTAACCTCTCAAGAGAAAGAAACCAAAAGTTTACTTTTGGCACTAAAGGGGGGAGACAATAAAGCGATAAAGCAATCGATAGTAAATGGAGAAAGGAATCTGGAAAAACTGAAGGTTATAGGTATAAAAGCCAAAAAAATTATTAGTGAAATAGAAAAAATAGGTGGTGCAGCCAAGGTGAGCGGTGGGGGCGGTAAAAAGAAAGGTAGCGGTTACCTTTTATGCTATCATGAAGATTTAGCAAGACTGACCATCTTAGAAAAAAAACTCGGGCTAAGGATGGAAAAAATTAAACTAGGAGAGGAAGGAGTGAGAATCGAACAGTGTCAAAAATAAAAGTTTCAGCACCCGGTAAATTGATGCTCTTTGGCGAACACGCAGTAGTTTATGGGTTTCCCTGTATTGTAACCGCGATCGATAAACGTATCACTGTTGAAATAGAAAAAACACCGGAAAAAAAAGACCGCGTTATATCTTCAGGAGTTTCGGATACCAGATTTGTTGATATGGCGATTGCCGTTTTAAAAAGAAAGTTTACCATTAGTGAAAACGTAAGGATAAAGATCCAAAGCGACTTAGGTCAATACGGATTGGGATCATCCTCTGCCGTTACGGTAGCAACCTTAAAAGGTTTGCTAGATTTATTTTCTATCAAAATTAATAACAAAGAATTATTTCAATTAGCTTATGAGACAGTTTTATCCGTGCAGGGGAAAGCGTCAGGTTTTGATGTGGCAGCCTCTATTTATGGCGGGACAATCTATTTTGACGGAAAGACTAAAGCGGTA
>Ga0155721_107_pt11 | contig 45295 bp, 52 predicted proteins | sample RifCSPlowO2_01_FD_107377 | JGI IMG/M metagenome (GOLD analysis project Ga0155721, IMG submission 107377) | Candidatus Gottesmanbacteria bacterium RIFCSPLOWO2_01_FULL_39_12b
AGTGGATCAGAAATAACTTTGAAAGACTGGTAGAAAAACATGCCGGGGAATATATTGCCGTATCAAACGGCCATATAGCTTTTGGTAAATCCAGGAAAGAAGTGGAGGAAAAACTAAAAAAAAGTGCAAAAAATATTTTGCCCTCTGTAATGCAAATACCTCATCAGGAATCTCTTACATGCGCGTTATAAAGTTCCTTATACTATCCACAAAGGTCTTGCCATTCCTTATATACCGTTGTCTCTAAAAATAAATAAAGTCTGGAGACGTTTTTGGGGATTTGTCGATAGTGGCGCTACTTTCAGTATATTTAAGGACTCAGAGATAGGAGATCTAGATTTTAACTATAAGAGTGGCAGGTTAGTAAACGTCCAAGTAGGTGACGGAGGTTTCATACCCGTTTATCTTCATAAACTTGAAATATCTTTAGATGACTTTACATTTCCGATTACAATCGGGTTTTCCAATAGATTGGGTGTGGAATTTAACCTTCTAGGAAGAAAAAGCTTATTTGAAAAATTTGATGTGACATTCAGCGATTCCAAAGGTGAACTCACGTTTACCAAGACATAATCCACAATGTTTTAATCATCGGCCCCGACGAAGCAAAAAATAAAAAAGTCACCGTCAAAAACATGACCTCGCAGCAACAAACTACTATTCCTCAAAACGAAGTTATCAAACTTCTTCAATAAGCCTTAAACCCAACGACCTTTTTTTATCTAGGTCCCTCTATTTGCCCCCCACTATGAAATCTTTGGTTAAGAAATAGTCTAAAGCTCTCATGGAATCTCATTTTATCAATCACATCAATACCGCCTTCTCTTAATCTTGCCACCTCCTCTCTCACATTACTATGACGTATATTATATCAAGTGTATCCAAATTTTTGTTCCGGCGTATGTACTTTCTATCAGAAATTTAGTATAATCTTATTTCATGAAAGCCAGTATTCATCCCCAATATTATCCCGAGGCGCAGGTGGTTTGTGCCTGCGGGAACATGTTTACGGTTGGCTCTACCAAGCAGTCTATACATGTAGAAATCTGTCATAAATGCCATCCTTTTTATACAGGAGAGTTGAAATTCGTCGATACCCTTGGACGGGTAGAAAAATTCCAGAAGAAACAAAAGCAGGCTCAAACTACAGCCGGTGTCTATATTTCCAACAAGAAAAAGAAACAGGCTCAACAAAAAGAGGAATACAAACCCAAAACTCTACGGGAGATGCTTTTAGGAACCTCTTAAATTAATTTTCAATTTTAAAATGAATTTAGATACTATTATTTTAGAATTCAGACCGGGAACAGGTGGTAACGAGGCTAAAATATGGGCTAATGATCTTCTGCGAATGTATCAGAGATTTGCCGCCTTTCAGAGCTGGAAAGTTGAATACATTACTGATAATGCCATCAGGATAAAAGGGGCTGAGGTATTTAATAAGCTTCAGCATGAAGCAGGTACCCACCGGGTGCAAAGAATTCCGGAAACAGAAAGGTCCGGCCGGATTCACACTTCAACTGCCACCGTGGCAGTTTTGCCTGAAATACCGGAAACAGAAATTTATATAAGACCGGAAGATCTGGAGTGGGAATTCTACCGAAGCGGTGGAAAGGGCGGTCAGAACGTCAATAAAGTCTCTTCAGCGGCCCGGGTAAGACACAAACCGACCGGTCTTATAGCAAGCGCGCAAACGGAAAGAGACCAATCTCAAAATAGACGTGTGGCTTTATCAATTCTAAGATCTAAACTCTGGGAAGCGGAGGAGATAAAAAGAAGTACCCAAATAGGAAGCATTAGAAGTATTATCGGTCGGGGGATGAGAGCGGAAAAAATAAGGACCTACAATTTTCCTCAAAACCGGGTTACAGATCACAGAATTAACAAAAGCTGGCACAATCTTGAGGATATTGTAGAGGGGAAATTGGAGAAAATAATAAGTTACTTAGGTAACTTAGGTAACTTATAAGACCATCATTCCCCGCTAAACTCCCCAACGGTCACGGATAACTGTTTGGTTTGATCGTCTCTCCAGACCTCAATATTAACTTTATCCCCAATCTTTTTATCGGAGATAATTTTGGCCAGTCCACCGTCTTTATCGGTGACTTTTTTCCCGTCTATCTTGGTAATTATATCTTCGGTTTTAATTCCTCCATTTTCGGCCGGAGAGTTATTAATCACTTCCTGAACATATGCTCCTTCGGGTACTTCATTAATCAAAGCAAGGTCACGGGTGATCATTTTATACTTCACGCCTAAATAGGGTCTCTGGAATTTCCCGCTTGTATTAAACTGATTGAGGGCTTCTTTTATTGTGTTGATGGGAAGAGCAAAACCTATATTTTGACCCTCAGAAGAAACTGCGGTATTAACTCCGATCACCTGGCCGGCTGAATTTAAAAGCGGCCCGCCTGAATTTCCCGGATTGATAGCGGCGTCTGTCTGAATTACATTATCTAACCTCTCAGCGAAACCTTCAAAAGGACTACCGGCGGTAATACCCCGCCCAAGACCGGAAATAACTCCTACTGTAACAGTGTTTCGAAATTCGCCCAGAGCCGTACCGATCGCAATGGCCAGCTGCCCGACTTTTATCTTTGACGAGTCTCCCAAGGTTACCGGTTTTAGATCATTTGCTTCTATTTTGAGTATCGCCAAATCATTTACCGGGTCCCGATAAATTTTTTGAATATCATAAGTCTTATCATCGTTTGTAACTACCTTATATTTAGCTTCAGTATCGGAAACGACATGTTTATTGGTCGCAATCAAGCCTTCGGCATCAATGATAAAACCGGTACCAATATCCTGCTCGACTTTCTGGTCTCTGCTTCCTTGTTTTGGTCTAAATATATCAAAAGGATCATAAGGATTAATCTCAAACATTCTGCCTATAGATTTGGTTTTACTGATAGAAACTGTAACCACGGAAGCAGAAACCTTGTCAACGACTTCGGTGATAAGCGACTCTTCATTGACTATTTTAACTTTTTCGGTAACGTTATTGGCGGTTTGTGACTGTTTCGGAAGATACTTATCCAAAAAGCTTAAATCGAAACGAAGGCCATTTTGTGAACCTAGAAACAGCAATACTACGAGCAGTATAAAAAGTATAAGGATTCTTCTCATAAAATAATTATCTGATTTCTAGAATATAATATAAATTTAACTGAAAATCAATCCGCCAGTTGGCGGATGGCGGATAAAAATCTTATTTTAATAAAGTTTCTATTCCTTTTTCAAGTTGTAAATCTTCCTCAGGTTTAGCCTCATCATTCTCAATCTTTACATCTGGTATAACACCTGTACCATTAATCCAAATACCTGAAGGAAGTAGCCATTTAGCGGTAGTAATGTGAATTCCGGCTCCCCCTGGAAGTTCTTGAGGTTCCTGAATAGTCCCTTTTCCAAATGAAGTTTCTCCAACTAATTTGGCCCGTCCCCTATCCTGAAGCGATCCAGCCACAATTTCAGAGGCAGAGGCTGATCCTTTATTGATTAAAACAACTAAAGGAATTTTGAGCAAATCACCTTTTCTATTAACTTTATATTGCTGTTGCGACTGATTTACCGATTCCTGTATCACGACAATTCCGTCAGAAAGAAATTCTGAGGCAATATAGACGGAAGCAGATAAATAACCTCCCGGATTATTACGTAAGTCTAAAATCATTCCTTTAATCTCTGAGGGCGATTTTTGTAACTCTTTACCTATTTCAGCTATCGCTTTTTTCCATTCATCTGTGGTCTGATCACCGAATTTTCCCAATTGAAGATAGACTATTTTACGGCAAGAGGCACAGGATTCTTTGATAATCTGGCAATTTTCGTTGAGATTTTGACATTTAACATTATTCATGTACCAGTCAACAGAGGCAACTTTAATATCATCGCGAACGACTTCCAGATCGGCTGATTTGCTTGAATCTTTATGCATAATGTTCAAAAGAACTTTTGAATTTTTTGGGCCCCTGATTTTTGAAACAGTTTCAGGCAAAGTCCAGTTAAAAGTTTCTTTACCGTCAACTTTTATAATCCAATCTCCCGGTTTTAAACCCGCCTTGTCTGCCGGAGTCCCTTTCAAAGGAGCGACCACCACGATTTTCTTATCTTTTATTCCTAACTGGGCGCCTATCCCTTCAAACTTCCCCCCTAAATCATCTTTGGCTTCTTTGTTCTGATCTGGTGGTAAAAAGACGGTATAAGGATCACCTAAAGAGGCAACCATTCCGCTGATGGCTCCAAAAACCATTTTCTAAGGGTCAAGGTTTTTCTTATCTATATAAGTTCTGGAAAGCCTGTCCCAAACGTCCCAAAATAAAGTAAAATCTACGCTTTTGGGCACCGAAGAAGTTTTCCCAATAAAATTGGTGTTTTTGAAAGACTCAAAATCAAGATTTTTAGCTCCTAATTTATACCCTATGCCAAAAGAGAGAATGAGAAAAGAGATGGCGATTATCAGATTTCGGATTGTTTTGAGCATTATTTGTTTATTTATTCGATAACGACAATTTGTTTTATTTTAGGCCAGAGTAAGATTGTTTTCCCGGCATATTCGGTCAATTTTGAAAAAACCTCTTCAGAGATCTGGATCCAGGGGATTGGAATATCATCAAGTTTTTTTTTCAAAATAATTCCTTTTGCTTCTAAGACGTCTAATTTAACAATACCTTCTTCGTATAGTCCCTGACATAAAACAATTTTTTTAGAAACCTCGTGGTTAATATCTAAGGCGCTCAAATTTTCACCTGGTAGGTAGACTAACTCTCCCAGGCAGTCTTGCCCACTCCCATCTTTACCCTTAAATACCTCTCCGTCAATAGATATCGATAAATTCGCTTTTTCGATAACTGCAACTCTTCCGGAAACAGGCGAATACAATTTGTTGATCTCTTTAGATTCCCGGTCTATGAGTGTCATCGTACCAGCTTTAAGATCTATTTCTTTTATTTTACCGGTCAAAGGACTTTTAATAATGTAGTTTGAAAACAAGCCCTTTTTTTGAGCAATAATCTCTCCTTCATTGACTTCGTCCCCGATTATTTTCACCAAATATTTAGGAATTTGATCAGCTTTGATATTCAAAAGTTTGGAAAGTTGAATCATCTTATTTTGGTCAGAGGTTTTTATTTCCGCCAAAACGGTGTTTATATCGATCTTATCTCCTTCCGAAACTAATATTTTCATTCCGGAAGTTATAGGCAGTTGTATCGATGATTTCATTTATGAGGGCTTGACAATAAACGGAAGAAGCGCTAAAAATCTCGCTCGTTTTATTGATTTCATTAATTTTTTTTGATGTTTTCGACAGATACCATTATGCATTCGTGGGGTAATCTTGCCCCTCTCAGATAAAAAGTGTTTTAGAGCTTCTATCTCTTTGTAGTCAGGTTCTAATTTTTGTTTACAAAAAAAACACTCCTTTGGCCGTTGAATTCTACGTTTAAAATTTCTAATAATTTTTCGCATAATTAAAATGGTATGTCATCCGGAGTAATATCTTCGTTTTTAACTTCAGAAGAAGTTACGACTTCCTCATCTTTCTTTTTTTCACTAAGGTCTTCTTTTACCGAAAGTTTCGGCGGTGATTTTTTGGTTGAGGTAGATTTATCCGTCAAATCGGAATCATCCGCCAGCTGGCGGACCTCAGCCGGTTTCGATTCTGAACTTTCTTCTTTAATTACTCTTTTGGAATCTAAGATGATCATATCTTCTATCACGATTTCTGTTGAACTTCGCTGCCCTCCATCCTGACCAATCCAGCTATGAGTTGCCAGCCTTCCCTCTACGTATACTTTCCTTCCTTTTGCCAAAAGCTGGGAACATAATTCACCTAGTTTATTCCAGGCTACAATCCGGTGAAATTCTGTTTCTTCCTTTGTTTCGCCCGTTTGAGTCGTCCAGCTTCTATTTGTAGCTAAACCAAAGGTACAGACCGCAGTGCCCGCGGGCGTGAACCGTAACTCAGGATCTCGTGTCAGGTTGCCTATTAATGTAACTTTATTCAAAGAACGTGCAGACATATTTTTCTCCTTTAATTTGATTTCTTAATTTGTTTAATTTGTAAATATCTTAAAACAAGCTCATTCATTTTTAATATATTATTAACGCTCTTGGCCTCCTTTCCATCTGCATGGAAATTTAATAACCAGTAAATCCCTTCTGTCTGCTTTTTTATGGAATAAGATAAGTTTTTTTTACCAAAAAGAGAAGAGCTTAAAATTTTCCCCTTTCCTATAGATTGACCGATCTTGTCAAAAACTTTTTTAATCTCATTATCGGAAGCGGTAGAATTGAATATGATCATCAGTTCATAAGAATTAAGCATGTTGCAAGTATAGCAAAAATGGTCTAAAAATAAAATAGCATCATATGACCAAGCGTAAAATAGTTATTTTTACCATAACATTGGCAATTCTGATATTGATTATCTACGTAAAGTATAACTTCCCCAAAAGGGGAATTATAAGCCCCTTGGGAGAAAATTCGTCTGTCACAGAGCCAAAACCGCTGGATAAATATTCTTTTGAGAATTTAAGAGAGAGACAGTTTGAAGACAGTCAAATAACCTTCGGTAAAGTGCTGAAAGAGGAAAATAGGTTTTTTTCAAGGGTATTTTATTACACAAGCGATGGCAAAAAAGTCAGCGGGTTAGCCAATATTCCTAAAATAACCGGCAAACTTCCGGTAATCGTCATGCTTCGGGGTTTTGTCGATCAAGAAATATATACCGTTGGAGAAGGTACCAGACGATCAGGAGAAGTTTTTGCAGAAAACGGCTTTTTGACTTTAGCCCCTGATTTTTTGGGCTATGGTCAGTCGTCGTCACCCTCTGCCAATCCGATCGAAGAACGTTTTGAAACATACACCACTGCTTTAAATTTGCTTACTTCAATCAAGACCCTTGATATGGCAGATTTCCCGAGAATCGGTATCTGGGGACATAGTAACGGAGGACATATTGCTCTATCCATATTGGCCATAACCGGACAAGCTTATCCTACGGTTCTCTGGGCTCCAGTCTCCAAACCCTTCCCCTACTCAATACTCTATTTTACAGACGAGTTTGAAGATCACGGCAAAAAATTAAGAAAAGTCGTTTCCGACTTTGAGAAAGACTATGATGTTGAAAAATATACTTTTACTAATTATTTAGACTGGATAAGCGCTCCAATCCAACTTCATCAGGGAAGTGAAGACGAGGCTGTTCCGCAAAAATGGTCTGACCAGTTTGTAGATGAGATGAGAAAACTAAAAAAAGATATAACCTATTATACATATCCCGGAGACGATCATAATTTTGCCAAAGGAAGTTGGAATCTGGTGGTTCTGCGAAACATCTCTTTTTTCAGAAATCACCTAAACCGTCTATAAATCAAAGTATATTCATCATTTCTATGCATATGCGATAATGTGATGAGTACAGATTTTCAATTTAAGTCAAAATGAGATTTAAGAGAATCGTCGTCCTCTATTTTTTGAGCAAGTATATATTTAACCGTAAAGGAAACTCCATATAGTTCTCTTAGAAACTCTACCTCATCAAAACAAGGATAAGGTGAGACGTAAACGCTTTTTTGAAATTGATACAACCCTAATTGTTTCAGTCTCATTCTAAAAACATCTCTGACCCGGGAGTGTTTATTGGAAATATCAAAAATTACGATTCTCCACTTACCGTCCCATCTTCTTTGTGTTTTTATCTCCATATCGTTAAGTTGGTACGACAGTGCTTTAGTCATTCCGTTTTCGGTTATTTTTACTCTTACACTACCATCATCCAAATATTCAACCGAAATGTACTTTCGTTTCTTCAGCTGGTTTACAACCTGCCTGGTTTGCCACCTTGGATAGGAACGTCCTCCAAAAACTAACAATCCTAATGCGGGAGCAGCACTCGGAAATGCAAATATCAAACCTATCGCTCCGGCTGCTGCAAGGATTTTTAATACGTCCTTCACTCTCGGTAGCGAACCTGAATCCTTTCTCTTTTCTATCGGCTTTTGAAAAAGTACTGCCGCTTTCTGCCAATCTATATTTGCATATGGATTAGTCATAAAAATACTTTACTCTGCTGATTCATCAAAATCAAGCATATGCGGTAAAAGGATGAATCGATCGCTTGATATATAGATATTTATCAATTAGATTTAATTAAAAAATAAACGTTGTGAAATTGTGGTATTACAAACCATTGATGATCACGATGGTATTGTGATGCTTCTACTCTATACCCTAGCGATTTGAAAAAAGTTTTCCAGTCCTCGTCTCGACCATATGAATTCCAATAAAATCTTGGTTGTAAATTACCTATTTTGGATCTGGAGTGTGATGAAGAACCATCAATAGGAGCGAGGTGTTAAATGATTGATCTGGAAACGGTAGACGTTTTCCGTCATATATTATCGGATCGATTGCGCTAATCCAGCTCTTGTTGGAAATATCAACCGGAGTGATTTTCTTTCCGTGCTTTGTTATTAGATGAGCTACGTGTCCCGTTCCGCAACCAATATCGATAATTCTTTTAGCATATTTTATATACGGAAGAACTCTACCAACAACCAACTCTGCTCTTTTTTGCGCGATCGTTTCAATAACTTCCGGTATTTTCATTTTGTTGTAATATCGGTTTTATCTTAGAGCGTCTTTGAAAACTCGGGACTATCGTCATTGCGATCCCGACTCAGTCGGAACAAGCAATCCCGTTCGGGCATACTGCTATTCTGCGGGATCGCCACGCTCGTTCCTCGCTCGCGATGACATTTATCATGAGTTTCCAGACAGGCTCTTAGTAAAATTATATCAGTTTTTAGCTCGAACCGGAATAGATTTTTTCCTGAGGCTTTACGCCTTCACCTTCGGCTGATTTTTGTTCCCTCTGGAGTATCTTCTATAGTAAAACCTGATTTTTCAATTTGCTGCCTGATCTGATCTCCTTCATCCCATTTCTTTCCCTGTCTTAATTTTTCTCTTTTCTCAACTAGTTCTTTTATCTCTTCAGATACTTTTGACTTTTCACTTTTCACTTTTAACTTATTCAAGTCTAATCCCAAAACTTCATCAAACAAAAGAATCAAATCGTATTTATCCCCGGGAGGAATATTACTTTTGACCACCTCCCATAAAACTGCCAAAGCGGAAGGTATATTTAAATCGTTATTTATAGAGTCGGTAAATTCTTGCCTGAATTTATTTACTTTTTTTAATTTTTCTTCAGAAAGATTAGTTCTTGTTGTTATTTGATCCGCCAGCTGGCGGATTTGCGCTTGAAGATTTTTATACGCTGTTTGGGCTCCTTTCAAAGATTCCCAGGTAAAGTTCATCGACTTGCGGTAAGAAGAAGTCAAAAACAGATACCGAAGAACCATTGGAGAAAATCCCTTTTTCTCGATATCGTAGACCCGATAAAAGTTACCAAGGGACTTACTCATCTTTTCTCCTTCAACCAGTAAATGATCCGCATGGAGCCAATACTTGACGAAACTTTTGCCCGTTGCTGCCTCGCTTTGGGCAATTTCGTTGGTGTGATGGATGGGAATATGATCGACTCCTCCGGTATGGATATCGAAAGTCTCACTCAAGTACTCCATACTCATGGCAGAACACTCTATGTGCCAGCCGGGAAATCCTCTACCCCATCGACTATTCCACTCCATTTGACGTTGCTTTGCAACGTCATCCTGAGCGGAGTCGAAGGATCTTCCCCCGGAATACGAAAATTTCCAGAGGGCAAAATCAGTGGAGTGTTTTTTACCGGAAACGACCTCGACTCTGGCTCCGGCTTTGAGAGATTTCTGCAATTTATCAAATGGTTGCCCGGTTAACTTGCCGTAATCTGATAATTTAGAAGTGTCAAAATAAACCCCATCGGTAATCTTATAGGTAAAACCCTTTTTTTCCAAAAGTTCGATGATTCGAATCATCGAACTAATGTGATCTGTGGCGCGACAGATAATTTCAGGCTTTTTTATATTTAATTTAACAAGCATTTCCATAAAATCATCTGTATAAAACTTGGCGATCTCCCAAACCGATTTTTTTTCTCGTCTTGCCCCCTTTTCCATCTTATCTTCCCCGGAGTCAGAATCTGAAGTCAGATGACCAACGTCGGTAATGTTCATGACTCTTTTGACATCAAACCCGTTAAACTCCAAAACCCGCTGTAAAATATCGGCAAAAATAAAAGTCCGGGCATGTCCGATGTGCGCAAAATCATAGACGGTTGGACCGCAGGAGTAAAAACATACAATAGGAGGATTAAGAGGTTTAAAATCTTCGGTTTTTTTAGTTAAGGTATTATATAATCGCAACATTTTCAGCCTATTTTAACATTTTGTTTAGTCTCAAAACCGGAAGAAGGTGTCCTTTTTTGAGGCCCAAGTTTCCCTTGGATCGGTTTGCTGGTTGGAGTTGCCAAAGGCCGCGGTTGTTGCTTTCGCGCTTCAACAGCCTGAGCTTTCTTCTGTTCCTCTTCCTGAAGTAGTACTTCATATGGCCTGGCAGCTGTCGGTGTTTGAGGTAACATCATATGCTTAGGCGTTGTTTGCCGCAATACTTTCCGTGTCTCTTCTAACTCTTTCTGATCGGAAGCTCCTAACTCTTCCTCTTTCTTCTTTAACTGTTCTTTGGATAAATTGGGCCCGAGATTTTTGAGATACTTACTGAATTCATCTTCACTTTGTAATGATTTGGATCCGATTGCCTGTTCAATAAGTTTTCCCGGACTGACCGTACTGGCAACCTGTCTTGCTGAATCTTTGGCCGCTTCAATACTACCCGTGATGATTTTTTTCAGTTTGCTCGACATAAGTTACCTAAGTTACTTAAGTTACTTAAATAATAAAATTAAAAAAATCCTAACTTTATTTTGGCTTCTTTAGACATTTTTTCTACACTCCATGGCGGATCAAAAGTGAGATCAACGGTCACGTCGACAACTCCCTTTATTTTTTTTAGTTCGTCCCTTATGGGATTGGCAATTAAATCAAATAAAGGACAGCCCATGGTGGTCAAAGTCATAACCACGGTCACCTTGCCCTTTTTATCTGATTTAACATCATAAACTAAACCCAAATCCACAATGGAAATACCAAGTTCCGGATCGGGAACGCTTCGTAACTGATTAAGAAGTATTTTTTTTGATAACATATCAAAACTCCGTCCTCCCCTCCAGGGCTTTGGATAAAGTCACTTCATCGGCATATTCCAAATCACCTCCAACCGGAAGTCCATGGGCAAGCCTGGTAACTTTACATTTTGTATTTTGCATGTTCAACTCTCTTCTGATATACATGGCTGTTGCCTCTCCTTCCATACTGGCGTTGGTGGCCAGAATCACCTCTTTAATTTTACCTGATTTTACCCTTAAGAGAAGCTCGGCGATATGAATTTCATCAGGACCGATGTTGTTAAGGGGATTGATCGCACCATGAAGAACATGATAAACACCATTATACTTACCTGTTTTTTCTAAGGATAAAATATCAATCGGCTGTTCGACAACACAAATAGATGTTTCATCACGCTCGAGACTTTCACAGATAACACAGGGATTGTTTTCACCGATATTAAGACACTTTGAGCAATAAACAGTTGAGGTTTTTAGAGTCGTAAGAGCCTCACTAAATTCGTCCAGTTGACCCTGGGGCACATGAAGAAGGTAAAAAGTCAGACGTGAGGCGGTTTTTGGACCGATCCCCGGCAGTTTCTCGAACGATTCAATTAACTTCTCTATAGAACGGGGTAAGATTTTCATCTTCTCATTTTATCATCTTATTTATTTGAGAAGCGATAGTGGAAGCGATCGATAAAATTTTCAGTTTGGGAAACTGCAACTCTTGGGCAACCGGAATAGTATCAGTGACCCAAACTTTATCAACCGGTGAGTCCTGTAAAATTTTATCGGCACCCCCGACAAAATCCGCGTGAGTCGCGCAAGCGATCACCTGTTTGGCTCCCTTTTGTTTTAAAAGATGAGCGGCGTTTACAAGCGTTCCACCGGTCACAATAACGTCATCAACGATAATGGCGGTTTTGTTTGTGACGTCACCGACAACCCTCATCGAAACAATTTTGTGCGGGTGGTCCAGATCTCTTTTCTTTTCAATCAGGGCCAGAGGCATATCCAGTCCTTCAGCAAATTTCTGTGATCTTTTGAGAGCTCCCGCATCCGGCGTAACTATGACGACGTCATTTTTAATTTCTTCAACCAGTGGTCTAAAAATAGATAAGCCTGAAAGGTGAATGACCGGTATCTTGAAAAAACCCAATATATTTTCGTTATGAAGTTCCACCGTAATCAATTTGTCGATTCCTACCGATTCGATTAATTTGGCTACAACTGCAGAAGACAAACATTCTCCCTCGCGATGAATCCTGTCCTGTCTGGCATAACCGTGATAAGGTAAAACCGCGATAATCTTTCTGGCTTCTCCCCTTTTAACAGCGTCGCCCATCAAAAGGAGTTCCATCAGGTGTTCATCAACAGGATCACTTAATGATTGAATTAGAAAGACATCCTTTTCTTCTACCTCTTCTTCTACCCTGACCCGGCATTCGGAATCGGCAAAGCGGACAATCTCAACTTTACCCAAACTTTTTCCAAGATTCTGGGCTATTTCAGCTGCTAATTTCGGATTAGCATTACCGGAAAGAATAAGCGGTACCATCTAAACAGTATTATGAGATGTTTGGTAAATTTTTTCAAGTATATCAAACTGAGCCATAATTTACTTGACAATAATAATGAGATGATATAAACTCCCTAAAAGCTATCATACTTTTTCATACAAAATGCTTACAGAAGTTCCGCAAGCCATCAGTGAAGCAATAAAAATTGCTCCAGTTGATCCTCAGTATTATGGACCAGATGATGATCGCGTAACACGATTCGTTGACCAAACTATAGACACCTGGTCTAATGCTGAACCAGAACTAGCAGGCGGTTTAAACCAACTAAAAGATCTTTTAACACCACTAGAACAGGAAGCGTTAACGTTCTATCTTGCCTCAACTGCGTTTGCGATTGCTGATGCTGCTCCTCCACTTGAAAAACCTCAACAAGAAATAAAGGAAAGAGCAACCGGTGTGACACTGTTTAAGAATCTTACCTCAGGTGAAATAGAATCTGAAAGAGATGCGTTTAGAACTACCTGGCAGACAGTATATCCAGAAAACCTTTCTTTTGCAGCTACTGCTACTTTCACAAGAGAAACGGTTCTTTCTCAACCAGAAATACCTGATTTAGACGCTAAATTAGCACAACTAAAAGCTGATTTTGCAGCAGAAATGCAAACCTGGAAAGATGCTGGTAAAACTCCAGAAATGCGCGATATGTTAAGCATGAAACTTAAACTTGAAAGTAAATATCCTAACTTAAAAGATTATATGTTTGACTTAACCATAGGAGATGTCGATCTGGTTTCAAATCCAGTTGAACCGGAATATAGCGATGTGCCTGAACGAATGGGTTTCACAGGTGAAAAACTATGGCGGATAGATCAAAGAGCCAAAGAGTATCAAAGGCTATTAAGACGAGCTGGAGTAAATATTACTGGTTATCAGCCGATACCACTGGGATGGAATGCCCTTATAACAAGAGGGCTTGATTATCTTGGGCATTATGGAATGAATGGTTACCAGAATGAAGGATGCTTTATGGACTACGGTGGTTCATATGCTATGGATAGAGCATTTCTTTTAGCAAAAAGAACTTTATCGGAAGAAGGGGTAACTTCGCCCACTGCTCTATTCCCGACACCAGGATTTATGATGATGAAAGATGTTGCCGAAAATACGGGCTTAAAGACAATGGAATTAGTTACTAAACCTGAAGACCACTTTCTACCTACTCCAGACAAACTAAAAGAAATACTTTTAGCCCACCCTGAAATAAAAATTCTTGTCCTTACTCCCATCAATAATCCCGGATCGCATGTTGCCGAAGCAGAACGAATTAAACAAATATTAGATATGCTTGAGGGAGAACAACAATTTAAGGATATAATTGTCATAAATGACTTGGCTTATTTAGGAACCGGAGATAAAGATCAAAATACGCAGCTTGGGAAAACTTTAAACCAAAGGAGACGAAGAATCGATGTACTGGCCTGGACAAAATTATTGGGAAGACCAGGTTTGCGCTGCGCCACCGCCGGTACCCCTGATCCGGAGATTGCCAAATGGGTTAAACCAGTCGCAAGAAACGTAACATTGGCTATTTCTTATCCAATGCAGGCAGAAACCCTGGCTGTACTGGATTTTGTGAAATTGGAGGATATGGAAAGATTATACCAGCTTTACAGACACCGACAAGAGAAAATGATCGAAACATTAAAATTACGGCCTGATTTATTTGATATATATCACGCTCTTGTAACAACCTGGGACGCCGCGCTCTATGCATTTGTACCTTTAGCAAACGGTGTTGATCCTTTGGATATCATGCCCCAGACAGGTCTTTTTGGCACTTCTGCAAGAGCATTTTATGCTAGCGTTTTCCCTGATATTCCTAATTACATCAGGTTTGCTTTGGGAAAACAACCGATCACAGAACAAACTATCGATAGAATGAGAAAGATGATGTCTTAAGTTTTTACCTCGTCCCCTCTTGCCACGAGGAAAGATATTTTTTTTGGACAGAAGTCAACGAATCTATTTTTATCCCCATCGCTTCAAGCTTAAGCAAGGCAATCTTTTGCTCGTCTTCCTTGGAAAATTCATAAACTCCGGGTTTGAGATCCTTATGGTTTCTGACAATAAAAAGCGAGGCTAAAGCCTGGGTAGAAAAACTCATATCCATCACCTCACTCGGGTGTCCTTCAGCAGAAGACAGATTAACCAGTCGCCCTTCTGACAATAAATACAATCTTTTCCCATGTGCTAAAGTATATTCAACACAATTTGGTCTAATTGTTCTTTTTTTCCTGGATAATTTTTCAAGAGAGATCACGTCTATCTCGATATTAAAATGTCCTGCGTTTGCCAAAATTGCACCAGTTTTCATCAATTTAAAGTGTTCTTCTGCAATCACATATTTGTTTCCCGTAGCGGTCACAAAAATATCGCCGATTTTGGCCGCTTCAAAGATCGGCATGACCATAAATCCGTCCATTCGGGCCTCAAGGGCGGCGATTGGTTCAACCTCTGTGATTACCACATTTGCCCCAAAACCTTTGGCTCTGGCGGAAATACCCCTACCGCACCAGCCGTATCCAACCACGACCACAGTTTTGCCGGCAATTAGAATATTGGTAGCCCTCAGTATCCCGTCAAAAGACGATTGGCCGGTACCGTATCGATTATCAAAAAGGTGCTTGGTCCGGGCACTGTTTACGGCAATCACCGGATACTTTAAAACTCCTTCACCTTCCATGATTTTAAGCCTTTTGACGCCGCTGGTAGTTTCTTCACAACCGCCTTTTATATTTGGCAACAATTCCTGGCGTTTGGTATGGGCCGTAAAAATCAGATCACAGGCATCATCGATCGTAATATCCGGTTTCAAATCCAGCGTTATCTCAATATTTTCGTAATATTCGTTATTGTTTAGTCCCCTCCACCCATAGACATAAAAACCTTCAAGTGCCAGGGAAGCGGCTATATCATCCTGAGTCGATAACGGATTACAGGCAGTAATGGCAATTTGCGCACCTCCAGCAGCTAAAGTTCTTACCAAAACGGCTGTTTCCTTGGTGATGTGAAGGCAGGCGGCAATTCTCCAGTTTTTAAATGGTTTTTCGCCAGAAAACTTTTGACGCAACTTCATCAAAACCGGCATGTGAGCTTCTGCCCAATCGATTTTGAGCGCACCTTCTTTGGCAAGCGATATATCTTTAATACGGGATTTTTTCATGGTTACGTGTTAGCGCTTTTTGTTAATGTTAAGCCAATCTCACGCGGGTCCTGCCGCTCAGGTATCCCATACTACGATACATCTCCGTATGGGACCCCTCCTTCGCGTCACCCGCTGTCTATATATTATTCAAGGCCTGGTCTAAATCGGCAATTAAATCTTCGCTATCTTCTATCCCGACTGACAAACGGATAAGACCGTCACTGATTCCAGCCTTCAGGCGATCCTCTTTAGGAATGACCTTATGCGTCATACTGGCCGGATGATTAACCAGGCTTTCAACCGCCCCTAAACTGACGGACAGGGAAAATAATTTCAAATTATTGACCAATTTCTTTCCCTTTTCCACCCCGCCCTTGACTTCAAACGAAACAATGCCCCCCATACCATTCATCTGCGTTCTGGCAAGATCGTGTTGCGGATGGGACAAAAGGCCGGGATAATGGACCATTTTAACTTTAAGATGATTTGAAAGATACTTGGCAATTGCTTGGGCGTTACGGCAGTGTCTTTCCATCCTAAGGGCCAAAGTTTTAATCCCCCGCAAGACCAGCCATGCCGATTGCGCATCTATGACTGCGCCTGTGACAAAGAGCGTGCCCCAAAGCTTCATGATAAGGTCCTGATTATTTGAAATTACTATCCCGCCCATCGCATCGCTGTGTCCACTAAGATATTTTGTGGTTGACTCAATCACGACATCTGCTCCGAGTTTAAGAGGCTGTTGTAGATAGGGAGAGGCAAAAGTATTATCAACTGCAAAAAGAATCTTTTTCCCGTGGGCTATTTCAGCAAGCTTCTCAATATCGGCAATGGATAAAAGTGGATTGGTTGGGGTTTCGGTATAAAGAATTTTCGTATTTGGAGTTATAGATTTTTTCACCATTTCCAGATCGGTAATATCTACAAACCTGGTCTTTACGCCCCATTTTTCCATTAGTTTACCGAACAAATGGAAGGTGTCTCCGTAAAGAATATTTGACGCCACCACTTCATCCCCCTGCTCCAATACAGTTTGGGAAAAAGCGGTAATTGCGGCCATGCCGGACGCAAAAGCCACACTGTCTGTGCCACCTTCCAGATCGGTAATGATTTCTTCCAGTTGCCGCTGGTTAGGATGATTTCCCCTGGCGTAGACGTATTTACTGCGGTTCTCTTTTGCCCAGTTGCTTCCTTCAAAAATTCTCCCTGCTTCCTCTACATTTTTAAAAGTATAAAGGGCGGATCTGGCTATTGGAGGAACCAGTTCGTTTCGCGCCCGATATTCTTTTGTATGGGAATGAATGGCGTTGGTTGAAAAACTTCTTTTTGTTTCCAATTTTGTCGCCAAAGGAACCTCAAAGTCATCCTCATAAAGATAATCGAGATACCGCTCACCCGAGTCGGGTAAAATGGTCACTATCGTCTGCTTTTCTCCCCCCTTTATTAGCCTTTTGGCAATTTCTATGGCCGCGTATATGGCAGCACCTGAGGAAGGTCCGGCCAGTATTCCTTCATATTTTGTAAGCTCTCTGGCCATTTTTATAGCAGACTGGCTTTCAAGTCTTATAAATTCATCAACCATTTCAAGATGCACGTTTTGAGGTATAAAGATATGACCGATACCTTCCACCAGAAAAGGACCAAGCTTCCCGCTGTAAATAGAACCGATGGGATCGGGAGCGATAAATTTTATTTTTGGGTTTTTTTCTTTGAGATATTTAACCACTCCGGTGGCTGTTCCTCCGGTACCGATTCCAATAACAATATAGTCAATTTTTCCGTCCGTATCCTTCCAAATTTCAGGACCGGTGGTGTCATAATGAGCTTTGGGATTAGCCGGATTACTGTACTGATCCGTAAGATAGGCTTTCTTTTTTTGGGCAATCTCCCGTGCCTTACTCTTGTAACTTTTAGAGTCATCTATGGAAACCCGGGTTGGGGTATTAACGATTTCCGCTCCGAAGGCTTCCATGATTCTCTTTTTTCCTTTACTCATCAAGTCCGGCTGGGTGAAAATACACTTGTAACCTTTGACGGCCGAAACCATGGCGAGGCCGATACCGGTGTTTCCAGAAGTTGCCTCAACAATCGTTCCTCCGTTTTTAAGGTACCCTTTTTTCTCCCCGTACTCAACCACGGATAATGCCATCCTGTCTTTTATCGATCCTCCGGGATTAAGATATTCCAGTTTGGCAAGAATAGTAACTCGCGGGTTTGGGTTGAGCTTATTTATTTTTACCAGAGGAGTGTTTCCGATCAGGTCAAGAACATTATCGTAATACATAACTATATCTTCACCGGCTCGATAACGATCGGCTCCATATCGTCAATCGGGCCATCTATTTTAAAATCATCACAAGCTCTTGCCTGCAACCGGACAAATTCTAAATAATTTCCCAGTCTGCCTCCTGAAGATCCCTGAAACATGCACAGGTCATAGATTTTTCCGTTGACGTTATCTATCAGCGTATTCAGGGCAAAATGTGAATATCCGTTGATCGTGACACGGATAATTTTTGACTTGAGTACTGTTTCGCTCAAATGACTTTTTTTTATCGTTGTTTTCAGATTGCCATATCCGTCTACTGAAGCCAACTTAAACTCTGGAATATCGATAATTTTTGATAATTGAATTTCTTTACCAATTCTCGAAAAGTCACCTCTTAAAATGGCCATGGTTGCCTCAGGGTAGTAATCACGGGAGCGGAATTGGGTTCCTTCATTGGGACAAATGACTTCCCAAAGTCCCCGAAGACGGTCTTTAACGAAGGAAAGGTTGTAGCCTGCGTTTACGGCAAAAATCGGAATGTTATTATCGAGAATTCCGCAAACAAAAGACTGCCGTTCTTCGCCGTGCCATTTGATATCACCTCGCGGGGCGGTATTGGAAAATATGACCAAATCAGAATGTTCGCTGTGTAAACCTTCCTGTGCGATCCAAAAACCGGTTTCGATAGTTGAAAAAGCATAAACCGGATGAGTGGTAAGAGTTCTCATTTTTTGCTCACGATCGAAGCGGTAAAAGTGATTTCTGACTTCATTGAAAGCATGATCGGTAGAATGACCCCCGCCGTAATCGGCTATCACTTCTATATGAAGACTGCGCTGTTTTATCTTCTCTGGCGCTCTAAATGTCCATTTGGAAGGTTTTTTATTTAAGCCTGCCATATCTTGATTATATAGTCGATTTTTACCCAAAAAGCAAGAGTTTAAATTTTGATCTCTTCGCTAAAACTTTCTTTATATCTCCTGCAGAACTCACTTGCCGTAAAATGATGGGTAGTGGTACCATATTTTTCTACGGAATAAGAAGCGGCCAGAGAACCCATCTGTCCGCAAGTTAAGAGAGAAAATTTTCGCATATACCCGGCTACAAATCCGGCCCGATAGGCATCGCCGGCTCCGGCAGGATCATCTACGTTTCTAGCTTTTGCCGCCCTTACATTGATGACTTCCGACTTAAAACAAATTCGCGACCCCTGATCACCTAAGGTCGTAATGATCATTTTCCCGTTTTGAGCCAATGAATTTAAATTTTTTATTCCGGTCTTTTTTTCCATCAGGCTCACTTCATAATCGTTACCGATTATTATATTTGCCTTTTTAAAAGCACGATTAAGATCGTCTCCGGTCAGCCACGGCAATTGCATTCCCGGATCAAAAATAAATGGTATGCCTGACCTGTAATATTCATCAGCAAATTTCAGCATCGAAGTAGGTTTTTGGGGCGCGATTATACCGAAATCAATTTTTTCTTTTACAGAAAGCACTGTCAGATTGTCCGACAGTTTATCAGCCCCGGGATAAAAACCCCAGATATTGTTATCGTTCTTATCAGTAATACCAAAAGCGGTGGAACTCAAAATATTATTTATCCGGGTGATATATTTAGTCTCTATTTCATTTTTTTCTAAAAATTTCTGATAAGAACCAAAATCCTCCCCTACCAGCCCCAGTATGGCGGCCTTTATCCCCAAAAGAGAAAGTGTGTAGGCGATATTTCCGGCACAACCCCCGAAACTTTTACGCATATCCGAAACCATAAAAGAAACGTTTAACTGGTGTATCTTATCCGCTAAAATATGATCGGAAAACGTACCCGGAAAATTAAAAAGATGGTCAAACGCCAGGGAACCGGTAACGAGAATCATGAGAATAAATAACAAATTACAAAATCCAAATTACAAATAAATATCAAAATCCAAATATCAAAAATATTTAGTCATTTGAATTTGGGATTTGATTTGACATTTGAGCTTTGAGTTTACTTTTGTCCCCCGCCAAGCAATCCCTGTAAACCTCCGCTCATTTCGGTAAGTTTGTGAGCGGCAATTTCCTGGGATTTTTTGATCGCTTCGGCAATGGCTTCCTTAATTCTCCAATCTTCCTGCCCGTCAATGGTCAGTTCTTTAATTTTTTGATCACCACTCATAACCACTCGTACGCCACTGCGCTCTACCACCACTTCCTCAGAAGCCAGAGCTTGCTGCATCTTAATGGCTTGATCACGCATGGACTTAAGATCACCCATCGTTTTAAAAGGGTTAAACATTATTTCTCTCCTTTATATTAATTTTTATAACTGCTCTCGCACCACTCCACAACCAGTACTTCCAGCGGCAGATATACGTAACTTGCGTATTTCATATCGAGATAGGCTTTGGAAAATAATTTGATGAGAAGCGTAGCCTGATTTATCTTTAAGAGTTGATCGTTATCATCTGTCTTTTCTTCTATGATTCCGTGTTGAGAAAGCAAAATTTTATGAAGTAAAAGTAAAATTTCAGTCACAAAAATACGGAAATCAGTCCCTCTTTTTAACATTTGAAGAATCAGATTCAACAGTTCTTTCTCCTTCTTCTCACTTAACATCAACAAAAATTCTTTTACTACTCCTGTCTCGCTGCCTAAAAGGGTCATAATTTTTTCCTCGGTTAAAGCATTTTCCGAAATAGCCTGTTCCAAAATTTTTGTCGCATCTCGAAAAGAACCTTCTGCTACTTTGGCAATTTTTTCAAGTACCGGCCTACTAACCTTCACTTTTTCTCCCTCTGCCACTCTATTTAGAGAATGAAGCACTTCCGAAAGCATTGCCTTATTAAAATTAAACCTGATACAGCGGGAGATAATGGTTCCTGGAAGTTTTTCAGGTTCAGTAGTGGCCAGTAAAAAAACAGCGTGCCGGGGCGGTTCTTCTAAAGTTTTTAAAAGAGCGTTAAAGGCTTCATTTGTCAACATATGGACTTCATCTATAATATAGACTTTAGCTCTCCCTGAAACCGGAGCCAGTTTAATCATCTGCCGCAAATCTCTAATTTCTTCTATTCCGCGATTACTGGCAGCATCAATTTCAAACACGTCTAAATGTCTTCCCTCTCTAATGGCTATACATGAATCGCATGAATTACAAGGTTCAATACTTTTTCTTTTTTCGCAGTTAAGAACTTTAGCCACAATTCTTGCGGCCGAGGTTTTACCCGTTCCTTTCGGACCGGCAAAAAGCAGAGCGTGAAAGGAATATGGCGAACCAAGAATCCGGGTTAAACGTGTCCTAATCTCCCCGTTATCCAGTTCAGATAATAATTGCGGTCTGTATTTACGATAAAGAGCCATATATATTTATTGGTGGTGATTTCCAAATAAATGGGTCATAGCGTGTCTTACCAATTCATCAATCTTGTCATCAACCAGCTTATTCTCCTCAATGGCTTCTTCTACTGCTTGAGGATAAGAGATGACAATATCTCCTAGACGAAGTACACTATCCGGCGAATCCAGAAAAGGTTGTGTCTTATCAGTTTCTTCTGATAAAGGAAATGATAAAACATCAGTCGATTCATCTATATTTCTATATTTATAATTCAATTGCCTCATCATCCGGTCTCCGATTATACTAACACTGACTTCAATTTTTCCCTTTGCCTTCCGCTCAAGAATGCAATTCTCGATGATTTTTCTGATCCTGTCACGGTTTACCCGGTAATGCGAATCAGTTTTAATAAGAATATTTAGCATTAGTTTGTCGATTTCTATTTCTGTTACTTCTGTTTCTTTTTCTGGCTTTTATCCTTCTTTCAACCTCTTTTTTAGCTTCCTTCCTGACTTCTGCCGGTTTCTGGTAGAATTCTTTTTTTTTAAATTCTAATAGTAATCCTTCCGCGATAACCTTGCGGGTAAATTTTCGTATCACAGAATCAGTGGTATCTCCCGGAGCTGCTTTAACATAAATCATAAATGATTAATAACACCCCCCTTCGCCAAACTTTTTTTTACACCTGCCAGTGCGGCGTCTCATGCCAGCCACCCAGTAAATGCATGTGCAGGTGAAATACAACCTGGCCGGAACCTTTTCCATTATTGATGATAACTTTATATCCGGATTTATCAAGACCCAATTTATTGGCAACTTTAACCACAACAAGCGTCATTTCGGCCAGCAAATTTTTATCATTAAACGAAATATTTATCAGGGATTCGATATGTTTAATAGGCATTACTAAGAGATGTATAGGGCTTTTAGGCCTGATATCGAAAAAAGCAACCACATTTTTATCCCGATAGACAAATTTACCGGGAATTTCCCCGTTTATGATTTTACAAAAAATGCAATCCATGATTAGTTTTTCTTTAATACTTCAATAATCTCCCGAAGGGTCAACTTTGTCGGTTTACTTTCCGGATTTTTAATCGAGCCGTTTAAGAGCATTTTCCGGCTGGCATGCAAAAACCAAGTCGCTTCGCCATCTTTTTTCTTATATATATTGTAACACGAAGTTAAATCCACAGCTGAATCTGGCATCGCTTTTATCCTGACGTAATCTTTTTTGGGGTCTTTCCTTACCGCAAGTATATATCCTTGTCTTTGAGCTACCCTTACCACTTCGTCGTTAACGGTATCGACTCCTATTCCTTTTCCCCATTTAGTCTTAAACTCTACTCCGTTTTCTTTCAATTCGTTTTCAGCCCAGACTTTATTCTGAAAAGATTTATAGATACCGTCAAGATTAAGCATGCCCAAATTAAGAATTTTTATATTGTCTTCGGAATATAGCAGTTTCCAGCCGTCAAGAATGGCCACCAACCCAAAATCATAGAAATCGGCCATGGGATTGGGGAAAGAACTTTCCCGGAAATGATCGATGTCATTGACTACATCCACCAAACGTTCCAAGGCCTCATCTGGAAAACTATGATTTTTCTTCGTTCTCTGTTTTATGTTCCGCCGGCTGGCGGATGTTGTCTGTTCTCTGATGTACTCCATAGTTCTTTTTGCCGCACAGGTGTCCTCATCCGTCTGATGATGATCAAGCATCCCCATCCCGGTGTCAACATGCAGGATTTCCGGATCATGATCAGCCGGTTCATTATTAAGAGTTTTTCCCGCCGGGACGAATTTTACCTCAGCCTCTTTCCAGTCAGGCAAAAATCGCATCAAGAGCCAAACTGAGGTAATGGCATCAACATCGGGAGCAAGATGAGTAATGATAGTTTTCATGTGTTTATCAATCAATACGCCTGGGCAAAAAGCCAGCGATGGATAGCCTGTTTACCGCAATAAATACATTTTCCTTTCTCGTCTTTGGTTTCAAGGGGCAAGACGCGAGTAGAAGCTTTCGTTTCGTCTTTAATCTTCTTCTCACATAGAGCATCTTCACACCACATTGCTTTGATAAACCCGCGGGTAGTACTCATAATTTTTTTGAATTCTTCATAAGAATTAACCGTATGCGTATTTTCTTCCGTGAATTTCTTTTGCTTTAAAAACATCTCTTTTTGTATTTCGTCTAATAATTTTATTATTTTATCCGGCAGATGACGATTCTCATTTTTAATGTTTAATTTTTCATTTTTATCTCTTCGAAATACAGTCAATTCTCCGCTTTTAATCTCTTTCTCTCCGACTTCAATACGAACCGGAACTCCCTTTAACTCCCACTCATTAAATTTCCACCCTACTGTCTTTTCTTCTCTGTCATCTATTTTTACTCGGATACCAACCTCCTCCAACTCCGTTTTTAACTGATCACAAAATCGCGCTATTGCACTATTTTGTGATATGGGGATTATGATAACCTGAACCGGAGCAATTCTTGGCGGAAGTACTAAACCCTGATCATCTCCGTGAGCCATAATTAAAGCACCGATCACGCGAGTAGTCTCTGCCCAACTGGTTTGCCATACATATTGTCGTTCACCTTTTTTATCCAAATATTGTATATTGAACGCCCTGGCAAAATTATCTCCCAGATGATGAGAAGTACCCATCTGAATCACTTTGCCATCCGGCATCAATGACTCCAATGAATAAGTAATGGCAGCTCCGGGAAACTTTTCGCTCTGGGATTTACGGCCTATAACCACAGGAATTGCCAATAGCTCTTCGTCAAATACCCGATAAATCTCGAGTATCTTACGGGCAAAATTATCAGCGTCTTCAAAAGTGGCATGAGCGGTATGTCCTTCCTGCCATAAAAATTCAGTGGTTCGCAAAAAAAGATATGTCCTTTTTTCCCATCTCACAACATTGTTCCAGATGTTTAAAAGCAGCGGCAAATCCCTCCAGCTCTCAATCCATCGGGAATAGGAATCGTACATGATGGTTTCTGAGGTTGGTCTGACAACCAGCGGTTCGGCTAATTTCTCTCCTCCTGCGATAGTCACTACCGCCATTTGGGGTGAAAATCCTTCAACATGCTCCTTTTCCTTTTTCAAAAAACTGTTGGGAATAAAAAGCGGGAAATAGGCATTTTGGACACCGATTTCTTTGAATTTCTTATCCAGGTAATTTTGAATTATCTCCCAGACAGCGTAACCATTGGGCCTTATGATCATGCAACCTTTGACCGGAGAATAATCGGCCATTTCAGACTTCAAAATGACATCCGTATACCAGCGGTCTGAATCAACTGACTTTTTGACTATTTGTTTTTTTTGGAAACCAGTCATAGATGCTTTCTACTTAAATTATATATTAATGAGTCCGCGGCCGCGAAAAAATAATATTAATTAAAATATTCGTTTGCCGAGTTTTGCATCAGGGTCGGGTCGCAAAAGCTCATAACCGCCTTCGTCGCGCTCTGCTCCGAGGGTTAAAACTTCGGAAACAAACGGACCGATCTGTTTGGGCGCGAAATTGACGACACAGATCACTTGTCTTCCAACTAAATCTTCTTTTTTGTAATTGGTGATCTGGGCACTTGATTGCTTGATACCAAGCGGTCCGAAATCAATATAAAGTTTGAAAGCAGGTTTAAGGGCCTGCGGAAAATCTTCCACTTTCACAATCTTTCCAACCCGCATATCTATTTTGGCAAAATCATCGTAGGTTATCATAATTCCCCTATTTTATCATACCCTTTTTTAACTGATTCGGAAAAGAGCTTAGAAAATCCCCCTTCCTCCATACTCTTTAACACCTCTTCCGTAATTCCGCCTTTTGTGGCAACGGCAGAAGTTAATTTCTCTGGAGATTCACCCGTTTCCGACAAATGCTTTACAGTTCCGGTAAATGTGTTCAGTACGATCTTTGACACATCGTCTTCGTTTAACCCATACGACTTTGCGATCTTCTCCAAATTCTTCATAAAATAGGCAACGTATCCGATACCGCAGCCTGAGATCATACTTAACTTATCCAGGGTTTTTTCATCCTTACACTCAATAATTAGCCCGAGCGGCTTTAAAAGTGACTTAACCAAAGTTTTATCTTGAACGGTTAAATAATCTCCCACCCAGCCAACTACACCCAACCCGTAAGCAACCGGAATATTGGGTATTACTTTGACCAGCTTAATCTCCTTTGCCGAAAAATATTTATGAAGTAAGTCAAAAGTTACACCGGCTGCGATTGAAATAATCAACGCGTCAGATTTTAGGTGAGTTTTAATTCCTCCAGCTACTTTTTCAACAACTTTAGGCCGGACGCCGATAAAAACTATTTCGGCATTTTTAACCGCTTCGATATTATTAGTGGTTGTCTTAAGACCATACTTCTTCCCCAGATCATTAAATCTCTCTAAATGGGGACCGGAAAGAATTATTTTGTCTTTGTCAACGGTTTTTGCTTTCAACAGGCCGTCAATAATTGCATGACTGATATGACCAACACCGATAAAAGTGATGTTTTTATTTATCATACTTACAGAACTTTTTTTATTTTACCAAATTCGAGGTCTATTTGTCTTTACAAAAAAAACCTCATCTTTATCCCGAACATTCTTGTTCGTGGACAAGGACGAGATTTCGTCGTGGTACCACCTTGCTTTTCCGCCAGCTGGCGGACTTAATTTATCGAGCTCCGTTTATAACGACACTCGTGCTTTCTTTTTACGGTTTCGCCTCCGTCATACTTGTCGTATGCAACTCATCTGGCGGTAAAGAACGTTTAACGTTCAAACCAGACTAGTAACGCTTTTATTTATCTTTTTTTATTATACCAAAGAAATCTTGTCTGTCAAACTATCGTTTAGCCGTAACTGTTCACACTCGCTAACATAATCATATCAAACTATGTTATGGTTCTTTGTCAAAGGATTCTATGTCATCATGCTATACTGATTTTGTGGAAGCAAATAATTCTTCTGCTGGATATAAATATCTTTTGACTTATCAGTATTCCTGTGTAATCTATGATTTTACAGTCGAATTTTGCAACAGATTTCTTCCTGGAAGAGAACTGTTGAGACAACGAGATCAAATGACTCAAGCAGCAAGAAGCGGGAAACAGAATATTGTTGAAGGGTACGAACTACAAAGTCTGGAAAGCTACATAAAATTTCTGGGGATAGCGAAAGGCTCTATAAAAGAGCTTCTGGAAGATTATGAGGACTTCCTTAGGCAAAGAAAACTGAATCTTTGGGACAAAGATGAACTAAAGATGAGGGAATTGCGGGATTTGAGGGTTTTGAGGGAACCTCAACCCCACATCCCACAAATCCCCCACATCCCTTACGACCCAGTAGCTGCGGCAAATTTTATGGTGATGTTATGCCAGAAAACCACCTACCTTCTGGAAAAACAAATCGAATCGCTTAGAGAGAAGTTCATAAACGAAGGCGGTTTCCGGGAAAATCTTTTTAAAGAAAGGTTAAAAAGAAAATATACTATAAAATAGACGATTATATCTTCACCAGATATATTCCCACATACTCACTATCCAAAGGTTTTTTGAAACGGATTTTTTCGGTCAGCCTGTTTTCCAGACCGGAAAGCTGGTTGCCCCTTGAAACATAATAAAACTCGACGTCCGGTATTTTTGACTCTTTAATTTGCTTTATCACGCTGCCTAAATATCTTACCGGAACTACTTTAATATTTTTCTCTTTTCGAAGGTAAACTAACAGCGCATCATCCGGATTACCGCTGTTCAGACGCAAAAATACAACCAGTGTTTTCTCTTTCGCCGAGGCTTTTAACCAATCCACCGTCTCTTTGACTCCGTATCCTGACGGCCAACCAACCACGTATTGGGAAAAATCTCCCCTTATTGGGGGAAAATAGCTCAAATAAGTTGAGTAGTATCTTAAGGGTGAAACGATTAACACCGAGCTCATAAAAACAGAAACTGCAAAGATACCAGCAAAACTTGCTTTAAACCATCTATGAGGTAAAGTTTCCAGACCGAAAGCGGTAATCAATAAGTAGGCAGGTAAAATAATGACTAAATAACGCGAATCAAACCCCTTGAAAAAAATTATTTCTGAAAGTAGTGGCACGGCAAAAAAAATAAGAGGGATGATGATCTTTCTTTTTTGCAAACCCGAAATTACTCCCCAGATAAATAACAAAAAAACCGCTGGCGTTGTGTGGGCAAACAATAAAAGTGTCGCTGATCTGAGATTGCTCAACCAAAGGCTGAGGGGAAACCTGATCATTTCCTTAAAACTTACCAGTCTATGCCCCTCTTCAAAGGGCCACCTCCAGTACCCGGGATTAAGAAGCAGCGGCAAAATTAGTGCCAAAAAGCTGAAAAGAAATATAAAATTTAACCATAACAGTCTTAATACCTTCGCACGTTTATTGATCGCTTGAATAAAGAAAACCAGGAAAACCGCAGGAATGATCAGAATTACCGTCGATTTGAACCACCAGCCGGCTCCCGTAACTATTCCCAAAAAAATCGCTTTTCGGGTTTTTGGATTTTCTAAAATTGTCAAGGTAATCAGCAGGCTTAATGAAAATACCGCCGTCATGATGCTTTCGCCGGTCATCAGACGATCAAAAAAAAGCAGGTAGGGGCAAAATATCATCAATAACGATAACGGGTAAAGGGAGGATTTGGGAAATAATTTTTGGAAAATAGCGCGGACGGTGATAAAAGTGATCAGGGAGAATGTCACACTCATAACTCTTGCCAGTATTAAAGGGTCAAAAGGAAAAAGTTGAATTAACCCCAGAAAAAAAGGCAAGGCCGCCTGTTTTCCGTCAATACTTACCGGAGATATGCCCCGTCCAAAATATTCAATAAAATCCTGCCCCCAGCGAAGATAAATCCCTTCGTCGTTGAAGATCGGTAAACGGCTTAGAAAACTCAGCCGGGATATCAGAAAAAGTAAAACTAGACTAAACATCAATTAGAGTATTGTATCTATTGGGATATTATTCTCATCAGATCATTGACGGTGACTAAGACGATCAGAGTTAGAAGTATGACCATACCGATTTGATGAATATAGCGTTCCCAAGTCAACTTAACTCTTTTACCCGATATTCCCTCAATCAGAATAAAAAGCAATCGGCCTCCATCAAGAGCGGGAAAAGGTAAAATATTGACGATGGCCAGATTCAATGAAAGAAGACCCAGCAGTTCCAAAACCGCTTTTTTACCCAGTGTGATCGCCATTCCTGTAAATTGAGCAATCCCAATCGGTCCGGCAATATCTTTACTCACCGGCTGTAAAGAGATCAACTTCCAGATTGTCACCGCAATTCCTTTACCTAATTCTAAAGACCGCGTAACCGACTCGAACAACCCAACAAACGGCGCCCGTAGAGGTGAATAAGTAATCGTCTCAGATTGAGATATAACTACTCCTATCGGACCCTCCTTGAGAGGTTTACTCACCTCCGGTTCTTTGATATTTAAAAGTTTTCTGACAGTTTTTTTAATAACGGTAAAATTACTGTTTTCATTTAACGGAGGTAGATATTTCTCCGGAGGATCTTTGCGGGGAACAAGGGTAATATTTAAGACCTCACAGGAAGGACAAGCCTCATCCAGTTGCTGGTAATGCTCCAAATTAGCTCCCCGTAACACAGTCAACGTCACTTCTTCTCCTAAATGATCGTTTGTCTTTTTGATAAATTCTTCCCGATCCAGAAGCTTAATTTTGTTAAATTCTAAGAGCACGTCATATCTTTTCAATCCCCCAAGCTCTGCCGGAGAATCCTTCTCGACCATCTCAATATGGACTCTCCTGGTATCAATCGGCACTCCCTGAGTATATAAAAAAGAGATAATAAAAACGGCTAAGATAAAGTTCATGACTACTCCAGCCACGATAACGATGGTTCTTTGTAAGAGCGGACGGGCGTAAAAAGCACGGTCAATATTTTTTATTTTAACCCCCCCATCTTCTTCACTTTCCTCACCGAACAATCTGACAAAACCACCAATGGGTAACCAGTTAATTGAATATATGGTTTCCCCGATTTTTTTGCCCCATACCCTGGGAGGCAAACCAAAACCGAATTCTTCCACCCTGATGCCAAATTTTTTAGCGGCGATAAAATGTCCAAATTCATGAATAAGAACCAGTACTGAAAGGATGAGGAAAAAAACGACGAGTGTTATAAACATAACAAATTCAGTATAAATGACCGGAAAATACAATTCAATGAGGGAAAATGTCAGATGTTATTGAGTTCTTGTTCTTTATGCTCGCGAAGTACTTCGATTTCCGTCATCATCTCGTCTGTGATAGTCTGGATTTCTTTCTCTAATCTTTCTTTGTCATCCTCGGAAATCTCTTTCTTTTCAAATCTGTGTTTAAGATCGTTCATTACTTCATGCCGCACCTGTCTTAGCATCACTCTTCCACCTTCCAGCTTGCTATGGGCCAGTTTAACAAACTCATCCCTTCTTTCGGCGGTCAAAGCCGGGATGCTGATCCTGATAATATTCCCGTCTGTGCTTGCGGAAAATCCTAAATTGGCGCTGTTGATCCCTTTTTCTAAATCCCCGATAACAGAGGGATCAAAGGGAGCGATAATAATCATGCGCGGGCCATCGGTAGTAATGGTGGCCATCTCTCTAATTTTGAGGTGTTGGGTTCCTTCATAGGCGGTCACAACCACGTTTTCTACCAAAGCCGGACTTGCCCTGCCGGTTCTGATGGTAGCCAGATCATCGCGCACGACCTGCAAGGTCTTCTGCATCTTCTGTTTGAGTAATCCTAAAATCTCCTGATCCATATCTAGCCCTATACTAATTCATGAAAAAAAATATGTCAATGGCTGGTAGGTTGGGAAAAAAAGTATAAAAAAGTAAACAAGAAAATTTTATGGAGCGGGGGTTCCACCTACTGGAGGTGATAGCGTCGAGGTTAATCCAGCCTGTGCTGTTTCAGTACCTGCCATAATACCAGATAAAACAGCATCTTGTGTTGCATCTATACTCCATGCGGCTTGTGTAGCATTATAATCTGGCTTTGGAGCTAAAGCGGTCTTAACTTCTTCTAACAAATTACAATCTGGTCTCGATTTCGCAACCTCTGTAACTTGGGCTTCAATTGTCCCGGCCATAGAAGGAGAGGTAGCTTCAATTGTTGCTAAACTTACGTGTAATCTACCTCGATCTTCATATGAAACGCAGTTACTACTATTAGGACCGCAGGCGGAAGCTAAAAGAGCAACTAAAAGTATTGCTGCTCCAGCAATCATAGCCGCGCTTCTTTTTTCAGCTGTAAAAAATACAGCAGATCGTCTGAATACACCGACTCCCTCTTTATCGGCAAATTCTAAATTAGCCGTCTGTCCGATAAAAGGGGATTTATTATTACGCGCACCCGCTCTACGCTCAATTGGTAAAGATAATAACATATTTTTTATGAATAAAAAAAATGGCCCAGCGAGTGGTCATTTATTTATCTTATAGTATAGCACATTTAGTTTAATTAAGCTACGTCAAGCCTATAGTGTTAAAGAGCGGCATCGAATGACAAATTGGGGTGGATCATTTATACTTTTATTATGGCAAGTGAAGAAAAAGTAATACTTGAAGTCAGGACGCCAAAGACGGCTGAGGAAACGCCCGAGAGTATGGCGCAGGTATTTGCCGCCCTTTTTTCCGGAGGCCACATCCCCCACTGGAAAAGACTGTGGATCAAGGTAAGAACGCTTTCTTTTGAAATCGCCAACTACAACCAGACGGTCCATTTCTATACGGTGGTACCGTCTTCCTTCAAAACATTTATGGAAAGCCAGCTGACCAGCCAGTACCCTAAAATTTTGATTTCCCAAATCCCTGAATATCTTTCTAATATCACCAAAAAACCTTATCTGGCCATCGGTAATTTACAACTGGCCAATGCGTTTTATTACCCGATTAAATCTTACAAGGAATTTAAAGAAATTGATCCGCTTTCTTCTATCCTCGGTGTCTTGTCTAAATTTAGCGTTAACGAAACCGGACTTATCCAGATCGTGATCGAACCGCCCCATTTCAACTGGCAGGGAATGGTGGAAAGAATGGTTACCCGGGGCATGCCGGACCCCACACCGCGCGCCCCTGATAGGACTAAACAATTTCCCCACGCAAGGATGATTGAGGAAAAAATAAATCAAACCGGATTTCGGGCCTACGTGCGGCTTTTAATCGGAGCTAATGATAACAAACAGGCGCTATCTCTGATGTTTAATCTGGCTGGAGCATTTGGGGCCTTTGCTCAAGGTGAAGGTAACAGGCTGATTCTCAAACGGCCAAGATTTATTTTTAAAAAGATCACTTTGGATAAAATCATCAAACGCGAGAAAAATCATTTCCCCCGCCATCAGATTTTAAATACCATGGAACTGGCAACGCTCTGGCATCCTCCGACTCAACTTCTTTCCGGTATCAAAAATATTTCCTGGGGAAGAAGCCTGGTCGGTGAACCGCCTCAAAATCTACCCATCGCCCAGGAATTAACCGACGAAGAAAAATCCCATATCAACTTCTTTGCCAAGGCAGAATTTAAGAATTCACTGACTACTTTTGGGATCAAAAAAGAAGACCGTAGAAAACATATGTATATCATCGGTAAAACCGGAACCGGAAAAACCACCCTGATTGCTAACATGGCCATAAACGATATGAGAAACCGGGAAGGAGTGGCGGTAATCGACCCGCACGGAGATTTGTCTGAAATACTTTTGAATTATGTGCCATCATACCGAATTAACGACGTTGTCTACCTTGAGCCTTTTAATCTTGATTATCCTTTCTGGCTTAACGTTTTGGAAGTAAAAAATCCGGTACACAAGGAGCTGGTATCATCCGGAATTGTGGCCATATTTTCCAAACTCTATTCGCACTCCTGGGGGCCGAGACTGGAATATATTTTGCGTAACGTAATCCTGACGCTCTTGGAATATCCCAACGCAACACTGACTATGGTACCGGATTTACTAGCTGACCAGAATTTCCGGCAGGACGTTTTAACCAAAGTCAAAGACAAAATACTGCAGAATTTTTGGCATAATGAATACGATAAAATGCATCCCAGACTCAAAAGTGAGGCAATTGCTCCAATACAAAACAAAGTCGGCCAGTTTGTCGCTTCCCCCACCATCCGCGAAATCATCGGTCATCCTACTTCAACAATTGATCTGGAAGAAATCATGAATAACGGGAAAATTTTAATACTCAACCTTTCCCAGGGAAAATTGGGCGAGGATAATGCGGCACTCCTCGGAGCCATGTTTATCACCAAGATGCAGCTTGCAGCCATGAACAGGGTTAATATACCGGAAGAAACGAGACGCGATTTTTATCTGTATGTTGACGAGTTTCAGAACTTTGCCACCACTTCCTTCATAAAAATACTCTCTGAGGCGAGGAAATACCGGCTTGATCTTATCCTCGCGAATCAATACGTCGCTCAAGTGGAAGAAGACGTACAAAAAGCGATTTTTGGCAATGCAGGCTCTTTAATTTCATTTGTCATCGGCGCCCAAGACGCTCACCACCTTTCCCGCGAGTTTGGCCAGTGGTATAAGGAGGAGGATCTGGTCAATCTGGGAAGCTACCAAATCGTCATTAAACTGGCTATAGACAATCTGACTTCACTTCCCTTTCACGCATTGACTTTACCCTTGCCCAAGTCAAAGAATCTTAATCGGGAAAAAGTAATCACGGTATCAAGGGAGAGGTATACCAAAAAGGTCAAAGTTTAAAGCGAAAAGTTCAAAGTTCAACTTTACAACCTATATTTATTAAATAATATACATTTAAAACATGCCCAGGAGAAGTTTAGGAAGATTTCAAAGAAATTCACTATATAAATCAGTTAAAAATAAAGGGTCGCTCTCTTTTGCAGCATTTGTCCTTGTTCTTTTTCTTATCGGGGCACTCATAATCACTATTTTATCATCAAAAACTCCTCAAATCATGAGAGGACAGGCTACGGTAATATCACCCAAACCAATTTATCCTTTTGAACCTCCAAATTGTATTCCATGCGATAAACAACCAGTTAATACAGATATTTTGAAATGTCTCATTAACTGTAAGTTATCAACTGATACCACTTGTCGAACTTATTTGAAAAATGTAAGAAAAGATGGAGATTATTACCAAAATACTGTATCAAAAGATGGCAGATTTGTATCGACATCTGATCCTGTTGACCGGTATTGTTCAAAACAACCATACTGGAATCCTCCTTTACCCACAATTACACCTACTCCAATTCCGTCACCCACTTCTATCCTAATGAGATTAGACGTCCCTCCGGAAGCTGTATATATTAGTAACTATAACGGTGATGCTCATTTCGATTTCTATCTGGGTAATGTCAAAAAGTATTATGGATTCTTTTCTGCAGAGAGTTCCCCAAAAAGATATAATAATCCCTGCCAAGAAGGCTATGGACCAAAAGTTTATATCGGTGAGACAATTGAAATTCCTACTGTTGATGGTATTGAATTTTATTTTAAGTCAACAAGAACAAACGCGGGAATTGTACTTTCATTTATTTATGGACAAAAGGAGCATCAGATTTTTCAACTACCGATTGATGCAGATACAATTATAATAACTCTAACTAATTCAAATCTAGTTCAGAAAGCAGGAGCATTTCGTTTTCTTCAGCTAGCTTGTCTTAAAGACTCTTAAGAGTAGTTGAATATAAGAAACAAAAAATCCTTCTAGTTATAAGATATTTACTATAATACTCCCATGCCGGGCATGGGATGAATTAACATATAAGGATTTCTTTGTTAGGCTTTAAATATGCCGTACCGCCATACGCTTATTGTTCCCAACCAGATCTATCACGTCTTTAACCGTTCTATCGCAAGACAACCTTGCTTTCTCAACTCTCGTGACTATGAACGATTTCTCAATGTAATAGATTATTATCGATTTCAAAAACCATCACTCCGATTTTCTCATTTTAGCAGACTACCCTTTGAACTGCGTACCGCGTATGAAAACAACCTCAAGCAAAAGGGTGTCAAACAAGTAGATATATTTGCCTACTGTATCATGCCTAATCATATCCATTTTTTACTCAGAGAATGCACACCCAAAGGAATTGCTACCTTCATGAAAAATATTCAAGAGAGCTATGCAAAATACTACAACATAAAACGTGAACGTACAGGAAGTCTTTTCCAATCAATGTTCAGAGCAGTCAGAATTGAGACAGACGATCAACTCCTTCATGTAAGCCGCTATATCCATCTCAATCCCTATACTTCATTCATAGTAAAAACAAAAGAAGAACTGCTCATCTACCCTTGGACATCTCTTTCTGAATACCTTACTCACTCATCGATAACAACCAGAGAAATCATTCTTCAGCACTTTTCAACCGTAGAAAAATTCAAAATATTTACTCTCGATCAAGCAGATTACCAAAGAGAACTTGAGGAAATCAAACATCTCATCTTTGAGTAGCATAAGTAGAACCTGGGAAACCAGACATGTCTAGCCAACACATACCTGGCATGGGAAAAGTACAGCACTCTTCCCAAATCCATAAATTAAAATAAGGAGAAGGTGATAAAAGTGTCGAGGGAGAGGTATACAAAGAAAGTCAGGTAATTCCCCTGCTGTGTTTTCGCAGCCAGGAGGAAATTTTGACTATCGACGGCTTCGAATTATCCACATAAACCATAAAATCAGCCGCTTCTTTTCTCTCTGCTTTCAGGTGGTAACCATTCAAATGAAGAAACCGTTTAGCTGTTAACCATGACGTTCTTTTATTGGCGTCGGTGAAAGGATGATTCAGACATATTGATTGAAGTAAGCTTGCGGCTTTAAGAAAAACAGTCGGGTATAAGTCTACTCCAGAAAAAGTAGCTTTTGGTCTTTCTACTGCGGAATGAAGTAAAGCGAAATCACGAACAGCTGCCTTAGTTCCGGCGTATTTAACAATCGCCTGATGAATAAGGCAGACTTCTTCTATATCAACGTACAGCCAGTTCATCTAGTATTTCAGAATCTTCTTTTATAACGTTAGAAAGCCATTTTTTAAATTCTGTACTTGAGGATACTTTGGCTTTGGTTTTTGTACGAGTTTTATTAACTTTTTTTATAACAATCGCTTCACCATCCGGAGCTTTTTCTACAATAACTTTCTGGCCTTTTTTCAGATTTAATTCTTTAGCTAAATATTTGGGTATGGCCACGACTTCACTGTTACCGGCCTGAAATATTGTTTGCGTTTGCATTGTACTTACAATGTTATAACAAAATTAGGGGAATGTCAAGCGGTCAGCCACCAAGCTGATATCTGGTGAAGCGGGAAACAGTGATGTTTTCTCCGAGTTTACCGATGGTCTGCTTAATCAAATCTCTGATAATAATCTTCGGGTCGCGGATGTATTCCTGAGATTCAAGTGTTTTGACATCTTTGGGATTCATTGAGGCTATCTGCAAACAAAGTTCATGGGAAAGATTCTTGAAGTCATCGGTCTTGGCAACGAAGTCTGTCTCACAAAGAAGTTCCAGCATCACCCCTACTTTCCCTCCGTGTATATAGGAATCAATTATTCCTGCTTTGGTTTGCCGGTCAGCCTTTTTTTCTGACTTTTCAATTCCCCATTTTTGGAGCAGATCTTCTGCTTTTTTCTCGTCTCCCTTAGTTTCTTCCAATGCTTTACGGCAATCCATGACACCGGCACCGGTCTTTTGTCTAAGTTTTTTAAGTTGATCTATGGAAATCATTTTTTCTTAGGACGGCCTCGTTTCTTTTCTTCTTTGCTCTTCTCTTCAACTTTCACTTCCTTAACTTTTTCTTCTTTTTGTTCTGCCAAGATTGCTTTTTCTTGCCTTTTAGCCAGTTTTCCTTCCTTTTTCTCAACCACCTTTTTTCCCTCCAGAAAGCTTTCGACCAGATGATTTACAATGATCTGGATACTTCCAACAGCGTCGTCGTTGGCAGGGATGGGATAATCTATTTTACTTGAATCCGTATTGGTATCAACAATGGCCACCGTTTTTACATTTCGACGGATGGCTTCTTTGAAACAACTTTCCTCTTTTTTAATATCAACAATAAATACCGCATCGGGAACGTTTGTCAGATTGACGACCCCGGCATAAACTACTTCAAGTTTCTTCAGGTGTTTGCCTAACTTCACCTGTTCGTGTTTGGGGAACTTTTTCCAGGTTCCGTCTAGACTTTCCTGACGGAGTTTTTTAATCTTTTCGATATTCTTTTTCACTTCTTCCCAGTTGGTAAAAAATCCGCCTATCCAGCGGTTGGTCAGATAAAAAATTCCTCCTCTTTTGGCTGCCTCGGAAACTACACCCTTTGCCTGTCTTTTGGTTCCTACAAAAAGAAGCGATTTATTGTTTAGGGCAAGGTCTTTAATATATTCAGAAGCCTTTTTGAGTCCGTCACGGGTTTTGACAAGATCTATGATGTGAATGCCTTCACGGGGTTGATAAATAAAACTGGCCGCTTTCGGATGCCAGCGCTCGACCCGATGGCCGAAGTGGCAACCTGCTTCAAGCAGTTCTTTTAAAGAAATGTCTTTCATAGATTACATCTTGTCATTCCGGGCTTGCCGAGGAATCTCGGATGACATAATAAACAAATAGCAGAGACAATTCTCTGCTTAAGAAAACTATCTCCTTCTTCGTCCGCCGTAGCTTTATGCGAAGGCGGAACCCGCCATCTGAATATATTTTTGATCAGGAGATTTATTCAGATGTGTGTGATTAAATGTATCTTAGCAAAGATAACTCGTAGTTGCAAGAATCAAATAAAAGAAAGTTTTTTGAGAAAATTAACGACGACGACGAAAAATACGAATAGGGTAAGTTACTTTTATTTTTGCTCGATTGAATAATTTCATTCTTTTTCTAAGCCAACCACCCGAATCGGGTGTATTTTCCACCGCAATTGCAGCCACAGCAGAAATCTCATCATCGTCTGGCAGACGTAATTCATCTGGTGGATTTCTTAAATTAACTTCTACATCTCCATATTGTGAACGAGCAACCTCATCTCTACCCGGATCGACTGGAATAAGTCCTCTCCTTGCTTGATTTACGAGTCTTTTTGCTGGTCCTTGTATTCCTTTATCATCGGTAAATTCTGATACTCGTCTATTTTCACTTAATACTCTATTTGCAGTAAATACAATTTTCTGTCTTCTTTCTTTTTTTTCTAACTTTTTCTTTTCATTGCGTTCGTTCAAAACGTTTATGATCTTACCTCCTACCCTTAAACCACCATCAATGATTTGACGCATCCCAATAAATCCTATACCAATCATTGCTCCATAAGTTATATAGTCAATCGGTAAAAGTTCTGTTTGAAAAACACCTGCCTTATAGGCCTCTATAAAATTGTCTAATATTGCAGGGGTAACTACAGCCGCAAAAGCGCTTACTCCCTGCCAGAATCCTCCGGCAATATTTGGACTCTCACGTACATTATCTTGCTCCGACATGGAGTCAACTAGCAATAATCCTAGTATTGCTGCTCCAGCAAGAGCGTCGACAGTATGATGAATATTTTTAACCTGTTCACAAACGCTGTTTACATGCCGAAGAGCTTGCATTGATGCTTCATGAATTGCCTCTCTATAAGCTGCTAATTGATCAGGAGTGAAATTCGGAGAAAAAGCTGGAACCATCCGAGAATAATAATCACTAGCAGCGTCAACTTTTTGACCTATCCCTGGATTATTACAATAAGGATCTATTATTTTTTGGGGGTCTTCAAAAGCTCTACCTGCCAAATATCCAGCAGGTGCAACACCGCCAAAAAACCTCTGGGCAACCTCGATAATATTTGCCATACAGGAGAGAAATATACTACTTTTAACTCTAATATGCAAGTTATAGGCTGTTAGAACTGAGTGAAGAGGTGTTATTGAGAGTCTCTTTTATCAAGTTTCTCTAAGAATTCTTGTATGGCTTTTTCGTAGTTACTGCTGGTTAACTCTTTTTCATTTTTTAAAGATTTTTGCCAAGAAAGGAAAAAAGTGGTTGACAATTCCAATATATCTTTTTCAGAAAAACTCCTTTTTCTTAACTCATTTACAAAATAATTCTGTAAGACTGTATAACTGGGCAAATCAAACTTATCCATAAATAACATTCTATGGGAAAACCACATTAACTAATCGGGCCAAACCCGGACCTGCTGCTGCACCAACACTTGCTCCAAAAGTGCCATAAATGAAACCATGAGCTATACATTCCCACGCATTTTCTCTACGTCTAACTCCATCAATTATACCTGCCACAGCGCCACCAGCACCGCCTACCAGAACACCAATACATAAACCCAACCATACCCCTGATTGATCACCACTATTACTTGCTCTATGTAAAGCATCAACTGCTGCTATTTTTATGTTACTTCCTAATGATGCTGTTATTTGTCTTACACCATCAATAATTCCAGGAATGTTTGTTGTAGGAAACATTTCTTGCATTGCACCTAAGGCTCGATTAAAACCCAGATTTTTTGAACCTTCAGCTAATCGTTCGATCATGACCATATAAGAAATTATACAACTATTGTGCAAATTTAGAGCGTTAATACCCGACGGATGATAATTACCGATGCTGTTTTTTACTGGGGGAATTATTTCTTTTTTTCTTTAATTAATTTTTGGAGAAATTCTTTTGGAGAGACGATTTTAATATTTTCGTATTTTTTGATGGTCAAAAGATCGCGGTCTCCGGTTATCAGAAACTCTGCTTGAGACGCCACCGCAACCTCTAAAAATCTATTATCATCTTCATCTCGACAGATTGTTACCTTTTCAGTAGGGTAAATAAACCGCCCGTATTTTTGAATATGTTTTTTATATTTGAAATATACCTCTATCCTCACAAACTTCTGTCCGTATAACTTAACTTTATCATCCCATTCTTTTAAAGTATCAGGAGAAAAACATGCAGTGATTTCTTCTTTTTCCAGCCAGTCAATTACTTTAGAGGTTAATCCTCCCCAATACAATCCAGAAATCCAGACGTTGGTATCTATGACTACTAAACGACTCATTGATTTGCAATACTCTGCAAGATTTTTTCTGCTTCTTCATCGGTCATTTTATCCGGATTGTAACCCTTCTTAATAAGGTATTCTCTGAAACCCTGCTGAAGTTGCTTGTGTAATTCTCTCATTTCCGCAAAATCCAATTTTCTCTGCAAATCCATAAGATACTCAACGTCAATAATAGCAGCTTTTGCCTTACCCTGACGTGAAATGACGAAGAAGTTATTCCCTTCTGCGTCTGAAACCAGATTGTCAAGCTTGGCGCGGGCTTCCGTAATGGGAATGATGTTTTTGGGATTAATCTGCAACATAAACGTAGTATAACACATATATGAATTATGTCAAGTATTATGTACAGAATTAATTACAACCTTTAGAATAAGACGGAGATAAATTCTTTGACAAACCACTGTTGAAATATCAGCGATTTAGTTTACATAATCGCACTTTCAAAAAGAAACGACCTTCTGGTACAAGCATTGACAAAATAACGAAAATGCGGTATTTTGGCAACAATTTACAGCTGACTCTTTAAATCATCTCTGAAAGAAAAACCTTCCAGCGTCACCGGATCCACTTGATGGTTGCAACCCTGACTCATATGTTTTTTTATTTTAGCCTCGTATTAGCTAAATCGCAAAGTGCAGGCGGGTCAGGATTTTTGATGATTGATTTTTGAAGAGACTACAGGAAAAATTCCCAAAGGGAAGTTTTAACTACTGCCTACCACGAAGCGCGTGTTAATAAATGCTTTAGGTACTATAACGAAGTCGTTTTGGATCAGGATATCAGAATTTTTCTTTTATAATACTCCAAATTTTTTGCGATACTTCTTCGATTGATTTTGAGCTGTCGATGACGATGATTCTCTCTTTATATTTCTCTGGTAATATTTTATAACCGTTATAAACTCTTTCATAAAAATCCTGCTGTTGCAGATCCAGCCTATCTATTTTGACAGTTTCGTTCCTTCTGGCAAAACCAATCTTCGGAGTTACATCCAGAAAAAAAGTTACGCTGGGGATAACTTTATCAATGGCTAAATTATTTAATTTCCAAATCGTTTCTTCCCCCAAATCCCGGCCGTAACCCTGGTAGGCCAGCGAGGAATCTATGAAGCGATCGGCAATCACTATTTTGCCGTTTTTAAGAGCCGGCTTGATAATTTCCCGAACCAGTTGGGCCCGGGAGGCAGCCATAAGATAGCTTTCGGAAACGGCTGTCAAATCCACGTTTTGCCGGCCGTTTGTAATATCACGAATTAGCTCCCCAATCCTGGTTCCTCCCGGTTCCCGAACTACAACAATTTCCTTTTTTTCTTCCCGAAGGCGACTTGCCAATAGTCCCACCTGGGTGGACTTGCCGCTTCCTTCCAATCCTTCAAAAGAAATAAAAAGAGGGTTCTTCATAAAAATATCAATAATATATTTTACAGGAAAAATTAAGAAAATGGAAAATTAGTTGTTGGATCCAGGAATTTCCACAATAAAATCTGCGCTACCGGAATCCTTGGGACTGAAAACACAAGTATTTTCCAGTTTAGTCCCTCCGAAACAGGCTGTTACCACCGTTCCGATGGGTCTTTGATCTTTTATAATTTGCACCGAGACACCATATCTGTAACCGGGATTCAATCCGGTGAAACTAAATGGTCGATTATAAGTTGCTTCATGTTTGCCCAATGAAAGACTTTGATCCCCAACCCAGGAATTAGAGTTATTAACACTCTTATCGTGATATAAGTAAACATAAACGTCATAGAGTAGAGCTTGATTAGGGGATTTGACCGTAATAGTTCCACTAATCGCTCTTCCAACTTGGCTGTCTATCACTGGAGCTGGGGTTGACTGTTGACACTGGCTATAATTTTTATAATATGTTGTTGGTATGACGCTACCCCACCTCCCATCCCAGGAACCATAACAGATATAACAAGTGTCATTTATTATTTGCGGACCACGCAGTTTACCGTAACACGGATCGGAAGGGACGGAAGTCGGTGACACATCCGGATTTATCCTATTAAAGGGAGGATTAGGACTGCTACCACAATCTGTAAGCGTACCATTACAGGAGTTAGGCCGGCAATCTTTCTCCAAGACCAACGCCACATGAGGCTTATCACCTTTGCTGCTGCAAGTGATTTGCTTCACAAACCCTGAGTTATCACTCCCTGTCATATAAAAACAGAATTGCTTATCTATTTCACAAGTACCACTTATCAGATTATTATTAGTTCCCTGCCCCGCCCAAGAACAAAAACTTTTATAATTTGCGCAACTTTCTCTACATCCCGCCCAAGTTTGACCTTTATCATCGGTTATATCATTAAAAAGTTTTTCGTCTGGCGCTGTTTCGCTTGAGACACAAACATCTTGCCCGCAGCCTATCATTTTACTTACATTTCCATTTTCCCTAAGCTGAGTAATAGTATTTCCATCACAATAAACTTTCACTACCGGTGAAGATGGAACATTTGTAGGAACTGTCTTAGGACAAAGTTGGCCGCAATAATTGACTTTAAGACCAAGACCATCACGAAAACACTGATCAGCGCCCCCCCTCCATATACAACCTGCTCCCAACTGTCCACAACCATTTCTTGATACTGCTACATTACCGTTGCATTGAGCAACCCTCCGATCATCCCAGGGAGTGCAGAAGCCGTTACAAGAACTCTCATTGATTACCTCATAACCCGCTTGCACTTGCATATTATTTAACCGCAATGTATCCGTTGCAGCCTCTCCTCTCCAGATCATTGGTTTAGAGAGATTTATAATTGTTAAACCTATAACGATAATAAGGAACATGAGAATAATTATATTGGGGGTTAAAAACCAATTATGTTTAGGTTTGTGGGTGTATGATTTTTTCATTTAATCGTAAGAGAAAAAATTACTGAGTACATTTTTAGAGTAACAGGAACCAAAACCTGATGTCAAGGCTCAGAGCTATTCCACTCCCGGAGTGGAAGAAGATAATTATTTTTTAACAGAAAATATTGATGTAGGAGACGGAGGAGATGGAAGTGAAATACATGATTTACTAAACAGTGCTAAATCTGTATCTCCATTAAAGTAAGCTATGTTAACTTGTGTTATATCTAACCAAAAAAAGCAATTTTTATTTTGCGCTTCTATTAAAAACAAATAAATGGAGTGTTTTGAAAAAAGATTTCCCTCGATTTCTATTTGGCCAGAAGAGTTTACATTAATATCTTGAATACTTTCACTATAAATATTTTGCTCTCCATAAATAGGAGAATTACTTCCCATTTTATCTGTACTGTAATACATTTTTACTTTAGAAACAGAATTAAGTTTATACTCATTATTAGTGTCTAACACATCGATCAGTATTTTTTTGGGAATTCTACCCCATGGATACATATCGTCAGAGAGTGGAATTTTAGCATTTTGAGTAATTTTCATAGCCCACTGTCTGCTAGAAGAATTTTTATCTTCTAAATTAAAATCCATATCATAATACATGTCACCATGCCAGGGATATCCAATTCCAGGTAAAACAGAATTTTGATCGTCAGGAACCCACGGCGTGTGTTCTTGACCAAATAAATGACCAATTTCATGGGTTACTGTTTTCTGCGGTATCCACTCGGATCTTGGATTTTTCCAAGAATCCAAGTTACCATTATTAAACCTTGAAGGAGCTACGTATCTGATAGATGTTATCCAAAAAGCTGCTTCGCCTCCTGAACTATCTACATCCTTAACATATAATGCAGAGATATATATGGTATCTTTATTATGATTACATTCCATTTTTGATAATGTCTGTCCTCCAGTTGCACGACCACATCCCTGTTCAATCGTCTGGTCCCAAGGTTCATCAAATCCTGAAAAGGTAAACGTTTTTAGAGTCCCCTCAAATTTCTGCCTCATTATATTTAGATCTCTTATTGCCAAATCTTCAACTAACTTACACCTATTCGTTAGAGGATTTATTACGGTATCAGAAGTACTCTCATCGCAATGGTTTGCTATAACTTGCCAAGAAATGCCGATAGTTACCGGAATCGTCTGACTGACACCAGAAGAAACAGATTCCGGCTGTATTTTTATTGAATTTAAGGAGATATCTGAACTTGTAGATAAAGCTCGCGGGGTACTGTTTGAATCAAAATGCTCTTCAAGCATCTTTCCTGCATTTATACTCATATCCAATTCTCTCAACTCCACTTGATCAACGAGGAAGGTAGAATATGATGTACCTGAAGTGATGCTTACTTCCAGTTTGTCACTAACTGAACTCCCTGAAGAAAGCATATTTACTTTCTGCCATTGGGTATTTGTTAATGTTCTCTTGTGCGAACCAATTCCCACAGATACCGAACCCTGTAGCACCTTAACATAAGCAGAGTAAACAAAAGGTACGCCTCGAGGAGGGATGACAGTTTGAGAAATACCTTCACCTGCGTCTGCGCTACTAATTTTCTGACTTTGTGTACCAGAGATTTTATCCTGCGAGTCATATGAAAATGAGATTTGGCTAGTTGGAGTCCTTTTTATCCGGGTCCAACCTGAACTTATAGTTTGAGAAAAAACTAGAGATTTAATAGTGCTTGAAATATTTGTACTTTCAAAATCTCCATCTTTTAAAAGATTTAAATATTTAGTTGAGGCAGCGTATGGAATAATAGTTTGTTTGTTTTTTAGGTTAAAGATGATTCCAAACAAAGATGTAAATAAAATAATAATAAAGATAGAAGATATGAATGTAAACTTAAATTTAGATTTTACTTCATTCCTGTAACCATTTATTCTTTTTCTTTTGGCAATTCTTTTTGGCATTAATATATTATTAGTAGATTTGGGAGGGAAAGGCAAGCATATTCTTGACTGATAACTTTTTAAGTTCTATATTTATATTAGATCTAATGCTTAAAAAAGCTGCCTCCCCTTATACTTACGGAAATAAATATCTGATCATTATTTTGATTGTTTTAATTATCCTTACGCTTGGAGCAATTCGAGATAAATTTAATCTGATCGGACGGGCAACTGAAGAAATACAATGCACCAGTTATCAAATAGAGAATAATAAATCTATCTGCCACGGTGTAAAATGGCCTAATGGTGATATTACATATAACTCCATCCATTGCGGTATAACAGGTTATCCTGAAAAATGTCCTTACGGTTGTAATAATATAACCGGTTTATGTAAAAGACCTGTTATTTCTCCAACTCTAACGTCTACCGTCAACAACTCAACACCAACTTTGACGAATAAATATAATCTTGTTAAAGTTCCCCACGTCGCCCAAACACCTTTAACTTATATAGAAAAAAGTTACGGGGGTGATACTTCTTACGGAATAATAGTAGGCTCACCAGAAACTGGACTATTCTCTTTGACCTTTTATTCGTGGTCTAACGAGGGTTTAAACGCGTTTAATACGATTAACAACAAACCGCCACCGATACAAAATTATAATCGCTTAGGATTTACCACTATTGAGTTATTGGATGATGGCAAATTGTATACGGATCCAGAAAATAATGAACCATTTTTTAGACGGGTAAAAATAACTGCAACAATCAATGGAATAGAATATATTTTTTACGCTAATGTAGGAAACGATATTTATATTACGCATCCAAGATACGGTTCCTATTATGAGAGAATCCCATTAGTCTATCAAGATGATTCCTATACTCAACTGGCGGGTTATCTGCCCGATGGAAGAAAAATCATGATACAGGAAGATAAATTATTAACAGCCATCAATACCGATCCTGCTAAAAAATATACGATTTATCAT
>Ga0155721_115_pt4 | contig 42599 bp, 47 predicted proteins | sample RifCSPlowO2_01_FD_107377 | JGI IMG/M metagenome (GOLD analysis project Ga0155721, IMG submission 107377) | Candidatus Gottesmanbacteria bacterium RIFCSPLOWO2_01_FULL_39_12b
CTGTAATTGAGATATAAGAAAAAGAGGGATTATTAGAGTAGCGCTTCGAGAGTTGATCGATGAAGTTGAACCAGAGAGCAAGATATCGCTCATCCCAGGGAAGAGGTAAAGGCTTCTGAGAATCTTTATAGGGGCCTTGAGGAACTTTGAAAATAGCTTTTGTTATTCCGGAATCTTTAATTATAAAGTCAGGCGAATAAAATCCAGGGGCAACCATCAGTCGGACTTTCTTACCGTATTTTGCAGCCTTTATAAACTGTCAATCAAGATAGTTCCAGTTATAACTGTCTTTGTCTGGGTTGAGATCCTTCCAGTAGGTCCTTATTACTACCCCATCAACATATGATTTAGTCCAGGTATCTTCCAACGGATCAGCATTCCAATCGATAAGGGCATAAATTCCTTTGGGAGGTAATAAAGCATAAGAGGTGTTGCTTGTGGTAATCTGATTATTATTTTGATAAAAAATAAAGGCAACCGTTATTGAACAGATAAGAATCGTTATGATTAAGCCAATCAGAATTAATCGCCTCTTCATACTTACCAATGATACCATAGCTAAAGGGTATACCGGTTTATGTTGGTTTTTTTATCAGGAGGAGTATAATAGCTGATACATAATGATGAAGCGTATCATCTTAACACTTCTTCTTCTGTTTGTTTTCTCTTCTAGTCAAGTATCTGCAGAAGGAAAAGGGGAGGAAGCCTTACTCTCTATAACTCCCATTCCCATAGTGGAGTGGACATTACCCTATGCTGGAATATTGCCCGATCACCCCCTTTATCCGATCAAGCAGATGCGAGATAAAATATTGTTATTCGTGACCCGTGACCCGTATAAAAAAGTAAACATTGAATTAATTCTTGCAGATAAACATCTGGTAATGGGTAGTTTACTCTGGGAAAGAGGATCTATTGATTTAGCAGAAAAAACGTTAGCTCAGGGAGAAAAATATCTATTGATGGGTATTTCTATTCTAGAAGCGATGGAGAAAGATAAAGACTTGCCACCTGGTTTGATAGATAAGCTCAAGTTAGCAGCAAAAAAACATCAGGAAGTATTGACGAGGTTAATGCTTGCCGAAAAAGAGGTTAATAACCGCCAAAAATTAAACGAGGTCCTCGCGACTACAAATCAGGCAATACAAAAGATAACAGGGTTAAAGTAAATAGTGGATATATTGAATAAATTATTTAAACATAAAAACAAGATAAATTATTTATTGTTTTAACCAGTTTATGACGTTATCTTTTTCCCGCAGATCAATGACTTTTGAAGCTAAAAATATATCTGATATTTTTCGATATATTATGTTATCTTGACAGTTGCTATATAGTGTCCTAATATTTTTCAAGACACTATAGATAGTGCATAAGTTTTTCACGCAGAAGCGTGTTTTTTATAGGCGTTATGAAGCTTTTTACAATGAATTAATGAAGTGTCCATACTGCAATCATTTGGATACAGAGGTAGTAGAGACACGTGATAGTGAAGATTTAGGTACTACACGGAGACGAAGAAAGTGCAGTAAATGCGAAAAACGTTTTACTACCTACGAAAGGATTGAAAGTGTACCTTTGAGTGTTATCAAGAAAGATGGACGTAAGGAACAGTTTGACAGAGACAAACTTAAACGAGGGATGTTGAAAGCGTGCGAGAAGACAGTGGTGGGCATTGAGGAGATCGAAAAATTGGCTGACGAGGTAGAAAGAGAATTAAGGGGTTTAGATACGGTTGAGGTAGAAAGTAAAAAGATAGGCCAAATGATGGCAGGGAGACTGAAAAAAATCGATAAAATTGCTTATATTAGATTTGCTTCTGTTTTTCGAAGATTTGTCGACGTAGAAGATTTTGAAAAAGAACTGCAAAAGTTACTTTAAGTTACCTAAGTCACCTAGGTCACTTATAGAGCAAACTATGAAAACAAAAATACAACTCACCGGTATACGAGAACAGGTTTTTCTGGATCGATATTCGCTAAAAAACGAAAAAGGAGATCCTGTGGAAAAAACACCTGAGGCGATGTGGAAAAGAGTCGCAAAAGGAATAAGCGTTGTTGAAAATAAAGAGGTAAGAAAATTATGGGAAAAGAAATTTTATGACGCAATGTCTGATTTCAAATTGGTGCCGGGCGGGAGAATTTTATCTGGTGCCGGGACAGGTTATAAGGTAACTTTTTATAACTGTTTTGTCATTCCTTCCCCCAAAGACTCGCGTGAGGGTATACTGGAAACCCTTAAACAAATGGTAGAAATTATGGCTAGAGGCGGAGGAGTAGGTATTAATCTTTCCTCATTGCGACCTCGTGGAGCAAGGGTAAAAAAAGTAAATGGATTTTCCTCAGGTCCCTGCAATTGGGCAGAACTTTTTAGTGTGGCAACCAAAGATATTATCCAGCAGGGAGGAACAAGACGTGGTGCTTTGATGCTTATGTTATGGGATTGGCATCCTGATATCGAAGAATTTATTACCGTCAAGCGCGATTTAAGTCGAATTAATGGTGCAAACCTTTCGGTTTGTGTATCTGACAGGTTTATGGAGGCGGTGAAAAAAGATGAAGACTGGCAATTGGTTTTTCCTGACACCAATGATCAACAATATGACTCCATATGGGAAGGGTATCTGGATGACTGGCGGAAATCGGGTAAAAAAGTGAAAGTTTATAAAACGGTTCGCGCCCGCAAAATGTGGGATCTTATCTGCGGATCAGCATGGGTATCTGCTGAACCGGGTTTGGTATTTATGGAGCGATATAACAAATGGAATAATAATTGGTATTTTAACAAGATCAACTGTGTTAATCCCTGCGGTGAAGAAGGATTACCGGCATGGGGGGTATGTAATTTATGTTCGATAAATTTAGCGGCATTAGTAAGAAGCGGTAAAATTGATTTCCGGGAGTTAGCCGAAATTGCTAAGACAGGAGTTCGTTTTCAGGATGATATTATTGATGCCGATTCTTACATATTCGACCAGATAAGACAAACTCAACAGCAGGGAGAGAGGCGGATCGGTCTGGGTACTATGGGACTTGGTGATGCTCTAATTAAAATGAAGGTACGTTATGGTTCTGATGAGTCATTAGAAATTATTGACCGCATTTATAAAACTATTCGGGATGCCGCCTATCAGTCATCGGTAGAAATAGCTCGGGAGAAAGGCCCATTTCCTAAAATTGAGGCAAAAAAACATCTGCAAGGTTATTTTATTCGTCAATTGCCCAAAAAGATTAAAGACGGAATCAAGAAATGGGGAGTGAGAAATTCAGTCTTGCTCCAACAGGCGCCAACCGGTTCAACATCCCTTCTGGCCGGTGTTTCCTCAGGTATCGAACCGGTTTATGAATTTTCTTTCATAAGACGTGACAGATTAGGGGAGCACCGCCTCTTTCATCCGCTGTTTGAAGAGTGGAAGAAAACCCATCCCAATGATCCGCAACCTGACTATTTTGTTTCCGCAAACGATCTTACCCCGGAAGATCATGTAAAAGTACAAGCCGCAATTCAGAAATATGTAGACGCTTCGATTTCCAAAACAGTTAACGCTCCAAATGCCCATACGGTAGCCGACGTACAAAAGCTTTATCGATTAGCTTATGAATTGGGTTGTAAAGGCGTTACCTATATGAGAGAAGGCAGTAGGCCCGGTGTTTTGGAAAGAATTAGTGAACAGAAGGAAGAAAAGAAGGTAGTAGTTAAACAAAACGGTGAAACAGATCTCCAGATTAAGCCAAGGCCTATGATGGTACATGGTGCTACTTACCAGATTGACACTCCAGTGGGAACAGCATTTGTTACTATCAATACTGGTAGCAGTAATGAACCTTTAGAGGTATTTATTAACGTAGGAAAAGGCGGTTCAGATGTTACAGCTATGGCTGAAGCATTGGGTAGAGTTGCTTCTTTGGTGTTACGAATGCAGTCAAATGTTACCTCTACTGAGCGTGCCAAACAAATTTTTAATCAGCTGATAGGTATTGGTGGATCAAAATCTTTAGGATTTGGCGAAAAAAAAGTCAGGTCTCTCCCTGATGCCGTTGCTAAAGTACTTGCGATGCACTTTGGCTTTAAAATTAAAAATGGTAACGGAATTACTCTGAGTCAGACGACCGCTCCAACTGTTTTACCAATATTAACCCAGCAACCACTACTCGTAGAAAAATCTGAGTACGACCTTTGTCCTTCCTGCGGCGAGGCTGCTTTAGCATATGAGGAAGGTTGTAAGAAGTGTTACAGCTGTGGTTACTCTGAGTGCTAGTATAAGTGACTTAAGTCACTTAGGACACTTAAGTAACTTATGAAAATTTACACCAGGACCGGAGATCAGGGACAAACTTCTCTTTATGGCGGCAAAAGAGTGGAAAAGCATAATCTTCAGGTAGTTTCATACGGCACAGTAGATGAATTAAATAGTGTTTTAGGTGTTTTGATAAGCCATCTTCCCGAAAATCAACAGATAATCTACGACTTTCTCCAGATTGTCCAGAATGATCTTTTTACGATTGGCAGTCATCTTTCTGGAAAAAGAATCGATTTAGGAAGTATAGGTAAAAGAGTAGGGGAAATGGAGAAAATGATTGACGCTTTTGATAAAAGTTTTCCTGTTCTTAAAAACTTTATTTTGCCTGGTGGAACTCGTGAAGCCTCCTTTTCTCATTTAGCAAGATCAGTCTGTAGACGGGCAGAAAGAGAAGTAATTCGGCTTTCAAAAGAAAATGATGTTGTTCATCTTAAGCGAAGTCGAAGGGTTGACAAAAAGGTGATCGTCTATTTAAATAGATTATCGGATTTACTTTTTGTCGTCGCAAGATACCTGAATTTGGAAGCAGGTAGTAACGATGTGATTTGGAAAAATAAATAAATTTCTTGAGGGTAAGAGGAATCCCGATAATTTCGGGAGCTGTGCCGCAACCGTGAATGGCCGCCTACTCCGCCAGCTGGCGGAATAGGCGAGACGAAGCCGGAAACTCTTCTTCAAGCCTTGTCCGCCGTAGCCTTGGCGAAGGCGGATTAAATCCCGAGCAGGAAATTCAAAAGAGTGGAACCCTCCTGATCGGAGGGTTTTTTATTGATTTTCTTATGCAAGCAGAGGTAGGCGGTCATGGTTATAGTCCAACCCTTGAATTTAAGGGTATGCTAAACGTTCTCTCAAAAACCGGGGATATAAAACAGGCGTCAAAATCAGGAGCATCAGACTGGGTAACTTTTCAACAGGAATTTGCTTCCGGTCTTCTGGCTGACGCTTTGATTCCTTATTCTTACCAAGTTTTAAATGGACGCTGGACTAGCGAGGGGAGAACTATTGAGGAATTAAGTGACGCTTCAGAGATGGGAGGCGATCGAATAGACCGGATTTTAAAAGCAGAACAATTGATGATTAAGGACGGCTCAATTAAGCAAGTCGCAGTAGCAAGTGAAAATCTGGGTTACGGAAGAAATTATTTGTACATTTTCAGCCGCGACGAGCAAAATCCAAATAAAATAAACGCTTTAGCCGTGGAACATCAGGGTACGGCAAAAGAGTTTGGCAATTTTATTAACCTCCTTTCACCTGAGAGTAGGTTTGATAAGAATGTTACTTTTGATGCACCCTTAGCTTTTACTAACGCTACACAAGTTAATCTCAACAAAATTTCTAAGGCAGCCGAAGAAAGTTTTGAAAACGATAGACGTCGACGAGAAGTTAAAGACTACCTTTTTCGAATTCAAAGAGATACGGCTGATTTTGAAGGAGTGGTTTCCAGACAGGACCAAAGAGTACGGAAATTAAGCATTGAGATCGAAAAGCAGATCGCAAAGAGCGATAATCTACGGGCCGGTTTAGCTCAAGTTGCCTACGGAATGAATATTTTAGCACAGCATGCCTATGACGGTGGCTACATGAATATGAAAGGAGCAAGCGATCGTGGATTTCAAAAAGAACACGAGTTTCGCGTTATTCGTCATCCCGATGCTCCGCCATCCGCCAACTGGCGGAGGCGGATCGCTCGGAATGACGGACGTTTCGTTAACAAGGAAACCGTGAATGAAAAAGATTCGCAAGTCAATCATAGGCCCCCAAAGAACCAGTCTAAACCTTCATTTGAAGTAATAACCGTGGATGGGGTATTGCTCGATAGTTATCATCCACAAGTTGAATTAAGTGCATTAACCGAGGAAGAACAGGAAGAAATTATCAGAGTAGTAGTTCAGGAGATTATTAAACCAGTTATTATGCCATTAGTTGAAGTGATTTTGCAGAAGTTGAGTCAGACAGGAGAGACTGATGGGCAAGTATTTGCAGTTCAGACTGAAGGAAGAAGGATGACTCCGCCAGCTGGCGGTTCAGCAAATCAAAAGGATAATTCAGATGATCTTGTCTCTAGAATAATTTCTAACATGTTCAAAGTACCTGAGAATACTGATCTTACCAAAGCACCAGAGTATCCGGAATCTGATATTACGTTGAGTCCAATGATTACAGAGGCGAGCGATGAGATCGTTTCGGATGGTAGTGTAGAAGACCATGAAGTAAATGTTACTGACGTACAAAAATTATTAGAGACGTTTTTGTCTATTTTGACTATAGGTAGTGATGAAGAAGCGGAATTTGGGGAAAGTGACAGCGCTATAACAGTTTTAAACCATGAAGAAATGATGGCAACTATAGATAATCTCGAAATGTCTGATGGCGAAAGTGAAAAAGTTTATCGGGATGACGAAACAACAGATGGGGTAAGAGAACTGATTATACTGTTTATCTTTCATGAGTTGGTAAAGATTTGCAGTAGTGAGGAATTAAAGATGGCCTATCCAGATTTTGAGCCGTTATTAGTCATAATCAGACTGGTTGTCCAGGACCCAATTTTGAAGAAGAAATATGACCTATTATTCGAGCTTATAGAAACGATGCTTAAAGGAGAACTTTCATTCTCTGAGAGCATAGATAAATTAAGCCTAATGGAATTAATCGAAAAACTTCGTTCCCCGTCCTTGTTGGTCGCAAGACCGAGGTATGTAAGTAAAAAGAAGGGTAAAAAAAGAGCAGTCGAGTTTCCTCAAACGGGAATCATCTATTCTCAACTTCAACTTGTGTCTCCTCTTGTCATGGGAGGTTATAGTATGACACAATAAATAAGTGAAAGGAGGATTATGAAAAAATCAACAATTATACTAGTTACCATCCTTATCCTGACAACATTATTGGTAGTTATCGGTCAAATGTTTATCCGGGGTCGAACCGATCTGAATTTATCTAACCTTTTACCCAGAGTATCAAATAAAATCCCTGAAACCGAATCATTGTCTTCCGGAGTTAAAACCGGACCAAATGTCGAGGTTACGGTAGATTTTGCCGAGGGGACAAAATTAACTAAAAAAATCAACGCTAGAACTCCCTACGATGCATTATTGCAAGTGGTTGAAGATAAAGGATTAAAAGTAGAGAAGAAAGAATATAAATTTGGTAGCTTAGTGACAAAAGTGGGAAATAAAGAGAACAACAAAGATTTATCCTGGACGTATTTTGTAAATGGAAAACCAGGACTTATAGCCGCCGACCGATATCTTTTATCCCCGGATGATAAAGTAGGGTGGCAGTATGCCAAATTTTAATTCATATGACTAAAAAAAAGAAATTGATTTTATCCGGAGTTTTAATACTCTTAGGACTTTTATTTAGGACCTTTTTTCATATCGGAGATAATATTGAGTTTGTTACAAGCAGCACGTTACTGGCAGGTAGTTTTCTAGGATTAAGTTATTCATTATTAGTGCCATTACTAATTCTAATCTTATCAGATCTTTTTATCGGTAATACTAATATCTTTCTTTTTACCTGGAGCGCTTATTTAATAATTGGAGTTATGGGATTCTATCTGCAAAAGTTTAACTTGAAGAAAAGTAAATCCAGAGTTTTAAGAATTACAGGTTTAGGAGTTATGGCTACTTTATGGTTTTACCTATGGACCAATTTTGGAGTCTGGTTTTTAGACAGTTGGGGAATGTATCCGAGGACGTTAGCAGGATTGACGGACGCCTATCTTATGGGTTTACCTTTCTTAAAGTATCAGTTGATTGGAAATTTAGTTTTAGTACCTCTATCTTTCATCATTACCGAATTCAGTCTCTCGATTAATACCAACTTCGTTCTTAAATGGCTAAAAACAAAAACCAAAGCAAATATATGAATTCTGCTGATGATAAAGTTGTTAAAGAGATTAAAGAAGTCTCGCCTAGTTCTTCCACTTTAGGAAAGGAGCAAGAACCAGTTGCGTTATCTCAAGAAGCTGTACAACACATTTCAACAGAAATTGAGATTCCTGAAGAAGTCGAACGGGCAGGAGTCACCAGGTTAAGCGAAACTATAGAATTACCTCCAGATGTACGCAAACTAGGAGTAACTTCAGCGAACGTACCGCTTACATCTCCAACTGCATCTTCGACTACTATTCCCAAAATAGTCTTACCGATTACAGATGCGGAAGTGGTTTCCGGATTACATGCGAAAATCACCTCAGCCTTACGTTGGTTGGCGCAGTGGTGCATCAAAAGATTAAAAAAGGCGCATTTAGCCTTAAAATCAGTTCACGGAAAAATTATTAGAGTCAAAAATTAAGAGACAATCTATGTTTCCCGATTCCTCACTTATCATCTTGCAACTGCAGAACTTGGCCCTAACATTATTGGTATTGCTTCTGTTTTCGTTTGGACTGGCCGGATCTTTATATTGCATTTATCTTTGGTGGAAACATAAAAATAGAGAAAAACAGAGTCTGGAATTTGTTTTGTTACAAGTTACGGTTCCAAGAGATAACGAAGTTAAGATAGATGCCGCTGAACAGTTTTTTTCCTCTTTGGGATCACTTTCTCATGGAGGATTTTTTTCTTTTTTAAAAACACAACAACATATTTCCTTTGAGATTGTAGCCAAGCCCGGAGACATTCGATTTTATGTTTCAGTACATGAGCATCTGAGAGATCTAATAGAAAAGCAGATCTATGGTATGTATCCCGGGGCTGAGATAAAAGAAGTTGATGAATATAATATTTTTGATGAAAAGGGAAAAGTTTCATTCGCTTCTTTTATTCTTAAAAGTGCAGATTACTACCCCATGAAAGTATACAAAGATCTGCCGGTAGATCCTCTTTCTGCCATTACATCCTCCCTGGCCAAGATGGGAGAAGGGGAGGGGGCGGCCATACAGATTTTAATCACCCCAGCCTCTTCTAAGTGGAAAAAATCCGGGAAAAGTTATATCTCAAGTGTTAAAAAGAATGAAGCCGATCCCGAAAAGGCTAAATATAATATGGATCCGAAAGTATTAGAGTCAATCGAAAATAAGACCTCAAAGCCCGGTTTTAATACTGTTATAAGGGTAGTCGTATCATCAACCAGTTTAGAATCAGCTAATATGCATTTGCATAATCTGGAGTCTGTTTTTACTCAATTCTCTTCTGACCAGAACCATTTTGGTCAGGCCAAGCATTTAATTAAAAGCTCTTTCATGGTTGACTTTATTTATCGCTATTTCCCGATTGTCAACTGGCCTTATCGTCAATACTCTGTATTAACCAGCGAAGAATTAGCAACTATATTTCATTTTCCTAACAAATCTATTGAAACGCCTCATATCAGTTGGCTTACCAGTAAACGCGCTCCGGCTCCGGTGGAAATCCCCCAATCAGGTTTATTTTTAGGAAAAAGCATTTATCGCGGGATAACAAAACCAGTTTACATGGAGTTGGATGACAGACGCAGACATGTATATATTATCGGAAAAACTGGCGTCGGGAAATCGGTTCTTCTTCAAGAGATGATCGTACAAGATATTCGAAAAGGGCGTGGCATGGCGGTTATTGATCCCCATGGAGATCTGATTGAAAGAATTTTACCTCTTATACCTCCCGAACGGGCAGAAGAAGTGATTTATTTTGACCCGTCTGACAGCGAACGTCCTATGGGGCTTAATATGTTAGAAGCTAAAACTGAAGAACAGAAACACTTTATTGTCACTTCAATTATCGGGCTTATGTACAAACTGTTTGATCCGCAAAAAACCGGAATTATCGGGCCTAGATTTGAACATGCGATCAGAAATGCGATGTTGACCGTGATGGTCGAACCGGGATCATCTTTTGTTGAGGTGGTTCGGGTTTTGACCGATACTGCTTTTGTGCAAGAATTGTTACCCAAAGTTTCGGATCCGATTGTGAAGCGTTACTGGACTGATCAGATTGCCCAAACTTCAGACTTTCATAAATCAGAGGTTTTGGATTATATTGTTTCCAAATTCGGTCGTTTTGTTACCAATAAACTTATAAGAAACATTATTGGTCAAAGTAAAAGCTCTTTTGATTTTCGCAAAGTCATGGATGAAGGGAAAATACTTCTTATAAATTTAGCCAAAGGCAAAATGGGAGAGGAGAATTCAAACTTTTTGGGTCTTATTTTGGTGCCAAAAATTTTAGTCGCGGCTATGAGCAGGGTAGATACGCCGGAAGAAAAAAGACGGGATTTTTTCTTATATGTAGATGAATTTCAAAATTTTGCCACTCCTGACTTCGCCCAGATTTTGAGCGAGGCAAGAAAGTTTCGCCTTAATCTTTGTGTTGCCAATCAGTTTATCGGACAGATGGATGAAGAGGTAAAAAATGCCGTCTTCGGCAACGTCGGGACACTGATTGCTTTTCGGGTCGGAGTCACTGATGCTAATTACCTTCAGCACTGGTATACTCCTGTTTTTAGCGAAAGCGACCTTATTAATGTAGATGTTTACAACGCTTATATCAATACCATTGTCGGTAATAAACCGATGTCTCCGTTTTCGGTAGACATGCGTAAGGATCTGTCCCAAGTTAAAAAAATGGAGAATCCTAAAGTAGCTCAGGCAATTATCCAATTATCACGTCTCAAATACGGCCGTCCCAAGGAGCTCGTGGAAGCGGAGATTGTCCAAAGAGCTAGGTTGTAAATAACCCAATCAACCAATAACCTAAGTAAGTACCAATAATTTATAAATTTGATATAATTCCTTTTGAAGAACGGACGCGTAGCTCAGTGGCAGAGCGTTTCTCTTATAAAGAAAAGGTCCTTGGTCCGATCCCAAGCGCGTCCACAGTTTTGGAGAAAAAGGATCGTCGGGGATGGCGCTCGCCACGCCCGCCCCCGCGGCGAGCGCTGCAAAGCCCTGTTTATATACGCAAAAAGCCGCCGTATAAAAAGAGAAAAGAAAAACGCAAAAATTTTAAGGAACTAATTAAAACTTAAATAGCCGTCTTGGTTGTTACCAACTCGATTGCTCAAGCTGACCAAGACGGCTATCAAAAAAGCAATCGATTAAGTTGGTAACAATTCAAATATACCAAAAATCAAAATAAAAAAACAAGTGAGATTTTAATACTTGATTCCTGAATTCTATCTAGAAGCGCACCACATTTAGCTGCGCCTCAAACATCTCTTGCGATGTATTGTACCCCAAACACTTTCTCGGCCGGTTATTGATTTCCCAAACCATATCGTCCAGCTCCGCTTGAGTCAAATCCTGAAAGGATGTCCCTTTGGGCAGGTAACGGCGCAACAGTCCGTTACTGTTTTCATTGGTTGCCCGCTGATAGCCGGCGTAGGGATCGGCAAAGAAAGTCCTCATCCCCAGTTTGTCGGTCAGCCCGAAATGGAGGTAGTTTTCTCTGCCGTTATCCAGGGTAGTTGACCTTCTGGCGCCGGCGGGGAGGCGGGAAAACATCTCGACTTGAGCCGATAAGGTTTTAGGGCTGTCAATCGCTTCTACCCTTCTGACTAACATCAACCGGGACAATCTTTCCACTTCGGTGTGGATGCCGTCCCCTTCAGATTTCCTGCCCTCAACGGTGTCTCCTTCCCAATGGCCGAACTCTGTTCTTAGGTCAATGACTTCAGGCCGCAAGTGAATAGATACTCGCTGTGGTATCCGTTCTTTATGGACATTCCGGCCGTTCTGTTTTTGCCGGCTTTTCTGTTTTCTGGGGAGATACTCCCAGAGTTTTCTGTCTCGGTTGTCTTTCCGGTAGACAAACCGGTAGATAGTCTCGGGGCAGATGACGGGATAACCCTGTTGTTTCTTGAGCCGGCCGGAAATCTGCTCCGGCGACCAACTGAAGCGGAGTTTTTCTAAGACATAACTGTAGACAGCCGGACTCTTGAGGGGATGGCGCCGGCGAGACCTGACGCTTCGGTCATCGGCTCGACTCTGGGCGGCGATGGCGACGTAGTATCCCGAGACCAGAGACCTGTTCCTCCTGACTTCCCGGATGATAGTGGCATGAGACCGATGTAAGCGCTTGGCAATGGCTCTGGTTGAGATATTCTGGTTGATCCAGATGGCGATCAGTTCCCGTTCGTTGCCGCTAATATGCTGATACATGCTGTTCACCCCCTTTCCTTTAAAGAGGAGAGGAACAGCTATTTTAGATTAAGGGGTGGTGCACTTCCATTTAGAACTCACGATTTTCAAAAATATGCTATAATTTTACTAAATTGCTAGGTTTAGCAAAAGTAAAATATTATGGACACTGGAAATTTCATCATCAGCTTTTTATCTATCGGAGTTTTTAGTTTTATTGTTTGGATTATTGCGTTGATTCACGCAGTCAACAATAAAAATTTTAAGGATAGCAATACAAAATTAGTGTGGGTATTAATCATACTGTTTGTTTATGGAATTGGCGCGGTGCTTTATTTATTATTCGGACGACCAAAAGAAGAAAAGCAAAAACCTAGCCAACTTAGAGGTCTATTAAACATTTTTGGTGCTATGCCACTTGGGCTAAAAATCCTGACCTTGTTAGGTATTTATTCACTAGTTGATACAGCACTAAATTTAGGCAGAGTTTTTAATGAAGTTAATTATTCTGGACTTCAGATCGGACAACCACTTTCGACTATTTATATCCTTATATTATTTACTGTAAATATTATTTTTCTTGTTGCTTTATTTAAACGATATTTGTGGGGTTGGAAAGTAAATTTTATTGCACAATTAATTTTTCTAGTAATTTTTGTGATACTCAAACTGCCTGTTACGATTCGCGCATTATTTGCTCCAGCGAGTGAAATATACAAAATAATTGGATTAGTAACCACTCCTGAATATCAAAACCCTATTTCCTATTCAGCCACAAAACTTGCTACAGTCAGCGGTGATCTTGTAGGACTGGTGCTTATGCTCCTGGTAATTGGGTACCTATACAAGAAAAAGGATTATTTCAATAAATAATTAATCTCGGTAGTAGCCGAGCAAAAATCGCGCGCGCGAAACATAAGCGAGGCCGAAGGGCTACCTTTGAAATTCAGTCCGAATTTTTTCGTAAAGAGTCCACAGAAATGGAGTTTTCGGCGAGTCGGGGATGGCGCTCGCTAAAAATTATTCGAGTATAAGGAGATTATTCTTTTCTTCAAAAATAATTCTGAAATTTTCAAATACGTCCTCCCGCCCTAAAAGATTAAAAGAAACTAAGTACTCACGCGAAAATACCATCGGACAAACAAATTTTTTTCCGGCTACCTCTATTTTTACTTCATGCTGATATCCTTTAATATGTCCGCCAACTCCGCCTAAATGAATCACCTTCCCTTTTTCAATATCAATTCCCAATTGCTTGGCTACCTCTTCTTTAAAAACGGAAACAGTAGCCCCGGAATCAATTAGTGCGAAGATTCTTGCTATGTGATTTCCTTTTGACACAAAAAGGTCAACTACCGGGAAAGAATCTCCGGTAGAGTTTCTTTGATAAGGGAAAATTGTCATTTAATAAAAGCCAGGATGTACGGCCCTTCGTCTTTATAAGGAACTTTAAACGCCGCCGCCATGATTTTGTTTTTGTTTGTAGCTTTGCCAGAAACATATGGGGCAATTTCTTTTAAAGTCTCTCCGGCGGCAATAATAATATCTTTTACCGGATCTATAGCTACCCATTTACCGGCAAATCTGTCCATATATTTTGTTGAAACATTCACTTTTTTCATAACAGACTAATTCTACCACCGATAAAGAAAAACGCAAAGCTTAGCTTGGCAATTGTCAAGCTCAGCTTGACGCAAAAATTTTAAGAACTATTTTATGAATCCTTTACTGCTAAGAAAAACTAAAATTGCCAACGTAAAAAATAGCAGCTCAAAGATTACATTCGCCGGTGCATTAGTTAAATAAGATTTAATCATTCCATAATTTGATATATTAGTCTCGTACTGCCAATTCTTGACGTAATGTCGTCTTCTGTTATCGAAAGGGTAAAGCCAAAATATTTGGGGAACTTTGCTAAGTTTTTGCAAACCCAATTTGCAGAACCAATACCCAATATCATCTAAAACGAGGTGAACCATCATTGCGATAAAGGATAAAAGTAATACTGTGGAAGAAAGTACATCTTTTAAGAAGATAAACGCTAGCGTAGAAAAAATAATAACAAATAAAGGTGTATGGGTTGGAAGTAAATGATGATATGCTTCTCGTTTCACAAAAAGTTTTGCGATAAGTAAATCGAGATCCAAAACATAACCAGCTCCAACTACTAAAATTTGTTCAGTAGTAGTTAATGGCACACCATAAATTGCGGGTACTTGAGATATGAGGTAAGAAGCTGATAAATGGCCTAAAGTTAACATATTCTATACTTTGAGTTTAACATATGAAACTCAGTCCGCCCCGAAAGATTTGCTTGGCAAATCAACGGGGAAAATTTTTTTCGTAGAGAGATCACAGGAAGATTTACAGTTCCTCGAGTTTGACGTTTTCGGGGTGTTTTTCTTTCACCAGATCAAGGTATTTTTCGGTAGTTGAGAGGCGCTTATGACCTACCAGCTTACTGATGACAGTTAAAGGAGTACCGGAAGCCAGATGGTGAGCAATGAAGGTATGGCGCAGATCATTGACTTTGGCTCCTTCAATACCGGCTGATTTGAAATAACGATCAATGGTTGTTCTGATGTTTCTTACTAATAAGGGTCGGCCGGTTTTAGTGACAAATAATGCCCCATCTTCCGATTTTGGTCTAGAAGAAAGCCAATTTTGTATAGCTGCTTTAGCAGCCTTATTTAATGGAACATTACGCTCCTGGTGTCCTTCCAGTGCCTCTACCATAAGATCTTTGTCTTTGAGGTTATCAAGTTTGAGATTAGCCAGTTCACCAATACGAATACCTGTTTGCAGGAAAAGTTCAACGATAGCATAAGTGCGAATATCACTTCTACAAGCGTCTCTAAGAGCCCTGTATTCCATTTTACTTAAGATTCTGGGTGGTTTTACTTCATAGCGAGGGTGGGTAATTTCAGAGGCCGGATTGATGCTTAGAGTGTTTTGAGATTTAAGAAAACGATAGAATGTTTTAATTGAATTTATTTTTCGCGATAGAGATTTAGGAGTATAACCATCTGCGGATAGTTTTTTTAGAAATGCTTCTAAATCCAATTTTTCTACTTCCACGATGGTTTTTTTACCCAGGTCTTCCAGAAACTTAACTAACTGTTCGATATCCTTGCTGTATGCTAAAATAGTAGCATGTGCACGGCGTAAATTAGTCAAATAATCAACGAATTGTTGATGACTAGTTTTAAACTCGGCGTTTTTTTCTGAAGTCATGGAGCCTATAATACATCTAGAAAGGTTATTTGTCAATAATCTATGCGCAATAGATATCTAAATTTCATACTCATAGGAATTTGTTTACTCTTAATTATTAACCTGATTCGAACTTGGTGGCAGCTTCAAGGTAGGGGAGATGTCGTGAAAAAAGCCGAGGAGAGATTGGACCAGGCTCTGGATTTACAAAAAAAGTTAGAAAGAGATTTAGCTAGAGTAAAGAATCCTAAATTTATTGAGCAACAGGCACGGAATAAATTGAATTTGACTAAAGAAGGAGATGTGGTTTTGATTATGCCTCAGATTACACCTGAGATGGAGCCTACGCAAATACCGGTTGATACCTCATCGAACTTAGAGAAGTGGCTAAAAGTATTCTTATAAGTCTATTACGAGCTTAAGTCGAAGTTTTGAAGAGTGCCAGGGGAGAGGATCGAACTCTCGACCTACAGTTTATGATACTGTCGCTACTACCACTGAGCTACCCTGGCGATTTTAATAACTTATTTTACGTTATAAGCTGGATATTTTCAATAAATTAGGATATAATAATAATATCGCGGGGTAGTGTACAGTTGCACAGGAGGCTCATAATCTCCTAGGCCGGGTGCGACTCCCGGCTCCGCAACCAAGAACCAAATAGCGCCTGACAAGGCGCTGTTTTATTATTCTGCAGAAGAATCTCTATCTCACTCTTCAATATCAGGATATTGTTCCGGAGTTTCTCCATGCTTGTTGATCACTTGCTGCTTTTTGCAATACTATTGTAAGTATTCGTTGATGAAATATTAAACAGTGACGTTACGCTTACGTTTCCTTTCTTTCATATATCGCTCGATTGCTGCTTTCGTGGTTACCCATATTCTTTTCTCTTTATGTGCTTCGATTTTCCCATATCTGGCAAGCAAATTAAGATATTTTTCTGAATACGGCGTCAATTTGCTGATTTCGGATAAAGAGAAATATTTTTGACTTTTCTTTGTTGCAGGGAATAGTACCTTCAGATAGATATTGAGCGACCGCTCGACTGCCTGAGCAAGAAAACGAATGAGCGGCTGATATACTTCTTTATCTGCTTGAGAAAGTACGCGGTAATATTTCCGACGGTCATTTTTCAGCACAACTACGAGCGGATAACCCTTGTGCATCAAAATAAGATTCATGGCAAGACGAGCAGTCCGCCCGTTCCCGTCAGTGAAGGGATGGATATGCACAATTTTGTGATGGAGAAGAGCTGCTTGCTCAATCGGATGAAGATTCTTTTGATTCTTTCTTACCCATTTGATAAGTTCATTCATTGCCGACGATACTTGACTGACGTCTGGAGGTGTATGATCCGAACCAGTGATCATGACATTCGTTGTTCTATACACTCCTGCTTCTTCTCTCTCCGTTTCTCGAACTACTAGTGTATGAAGTGTCCTTATAAATACTTCTGAAATTGTTTGCTGAGAATCGTGCTCGATTGTCTCGTATAAGTAATTCAGCGCTTCGTAATGGTCTTTAGCCTCCAAATGATCTTTGAGAGGTTTTCCTTTGATTGTTAATCCATCCTGAATCACCCACGCAGTTTCTTTGAGTGTCAACGAATTACCTTCTATAGCATTCGAGTTGTAAGTCATTTCAATAGAAAACTGTTGTTTCAGTTTCTGTATAATCGTCGGAGGTAAAGGTCGAAGACCATTTAGTTTTGAAAGCTTTTCTTCTATCCGGCTATGTAGATTTTGGTCAAGGTAACGCATATCGTCTTAATATGGTATAGATACAAAATTAGTCTATACCATATTAGATCATATTCGCAATTGTATTACAAGTCAGGAAATAGGTTCTAATTTCTTCAAACCTCCACTTAGATACAGTATAGTATTATTATGTGGTTTGTTTACGTACTCCTTTGTTCGAATCAAAGTCTATACACCGGGATCACGAAAGATCCTAAACAGCGGTTCCTTGAACACATAAATGGCAAAGGAGGAAGATATACGAGGTCGCATAAACCGGTAAAAATAGTCTATAAAGAAGAATCTTCGACAAAAAGCGAGGCTTTAAAAAGAGAAAAACAAATAAAAGGCTGGAGCCGGTTAGAGAAGATAAGAAACTTAAATTTAAAAACCTGACTTCTCCCAATTCCTGTAATAGTTTTTCAACGGGTAAGAAACTGACGGTGAGCCATCAGAGGTTGCTTCTGAACAATAAGATTTAATTCGTTATTTCAAACTTAACAATGAGGTTTTTATCTTTTTCATAGATAACATAGTTGGAAAAAGGGCTGTTATAAATATTTTTTAACAATTTCCCTCCTTGAATATCTTCTTCTGATACTTTTTGAAATGAGTAAGATTGAAACTTTTTTACCGAGAGCCATTTGGTTTGCGGATCAATTTGGGCAAAGTCCTGGTAGTCTAGAGTATTTGGATCGACTTTTTTGTAAAATAAGACATAAATATAAGGCATATTAATGGTATTGTCGATTACTATGGTTTGGTAACTTTTTTCGTTTAGTGAAGTAAATTTGACTACCTCCTCAAGGCCGTTTTGGAAATACCACTGGGTTATTCCTTGATATAGGGGGCCAAAATAGCTTCTGAAGTAGCTATATTGGAAGTAGAGGTATAAGGTGACAAATGAGATTATAATGAAACGGGCACCCGTTTGTCTGGTTTTGAAAGTAATTCTAATTAGAAAATCATAACTTAGGAAGATACCAATGCTGATTATAAAAATCATAATAGGCAGATAATGCGTAGCTCTTTGGAAATCACCGGAAGGAAGTGTCAGGCTGGGTATTAGCGGAAAAAGAAGTACAAAAAGACGAAGGGAATTGATTTTGGTTTTATCAAGTTGGGGAAATTGATTTACAAGCGCCTTGTATCGAAAAAACAGGTAAAATAATCCAATATAGTAAAACAAGCCCAAAACAGGATTTTCATATCCGTATCCGGGCACGGTTCTGGTAGGATTTATCTCTCCCGGTAAAAACAGGAAGAAGGGTAAATAGTAAGAAAGGTAATTTTTCAGATAATTTAAAAGGGGATTATTTGTCAAAGAAACTATTGAAATCATTGATAACCGACTTGTGACCGTTTGGGGATTGGTTAAATGGTTGATAAAAAGGGGGAGAGCGGTTAGGACGAAAACGATTATTAAAAGGCCGAGTTTCCTAAAAGTCTTCTTCTTCGCTTTAATAACAAGAATTAATGATCCTATAATCCAGACAGGCAAGATCCCCTCGATACTTGGATAAGTGTAGAGGGTAAGTCCAAAAAGCAGCCCGGATAATCCCAGAAGAAGATTTCTTTTATGAATGCTTTGGATTCCAGAATAAAAAACAAACAGACTTAAGGCAGTATAAAAGGGGACGGTATTTGGAGGTATGGACCAGCGGGAGATAGTGACCGCAAATTGTGATACGGAAAAGAAAAATGCCATAAGTATCGAAAGTAGATTATTGCCCGTGAGTATTTTACCTAAGTAATACATCAGTATGACGGTTACGAGGGAAAGAGCGACTACCGACAGTCTTATGGAAAATACAGAAAGGCCAAAGGTAGTTACAAATGGTATCAACTGATAAGTATAGCTGTGTGAAACCCAGTCATTGAAAGCCTGGAAGGTGACAGGCAGTTTTACCCCGTGATGATCTTTTCCTGTTTGAATAAGTGCATATGCATCATAACCTCCTCCCGCTTCATCTTGCATGAGGCCGGCCGGGATTTCGGTTAAGCGATAGAGACGCAGGAATGACCCAATCAAAATTATTAGAATTAGTAAGAGTAAAATCGCGGATTTTTTCATCCTGATATAATATTAACAATATTATGAAGATTATACCTCTTGGTACCAACGGATTTTTTCCCAGTAACGGGCGCGAAACTACGTGTTTTGCCACTCCTCATAAAGATATATTAATCATTCTCGATGCAGGAAGCGGCTTATTTCGTTTGGCCGAGCCCGAAGGTCAGAAGTTACTAAGTAAAATAAAAGAGGTTCATCTTTTCCTGTCTCATTATCATCTGGATCACACTTTTGGGTTTTACGCCGCCTGGAAATTATTAAAAGGAAAAAAAGTGATCGTATTTGCGGGAGCAGATAAAAAAGTTTTTTCCGACCTGGTAAAAGATTACTTTCCGATTGATTATGAAAAGGAATATCAAAACTTCAGCTGGCAGAAATTAAATATAGGAGAAAATCAAACACATAAATACTCTGTCAGAGTCAGAAAACAGTATCATGGTGGTAGAGGCAGTCTGGCGTTTAGATTCTCTTTTAGTTTGGCTTACGTTACAGACAGCGAGTATTCCAAAGAGGGGATCGAATTCATCCGCGATGTTAAACTTCTTCTTCATGAACATTACTTAGCTGGTCGTGTTGGAGTTTATTTTGACGGCAAACATGTGACAACAGTAGGGGCAGCAGCTATAGCTAAAGAAGCGAAGGTTGGGAAGTTAGCCCTAATTCATCATTATCCTTTTGCGGATGAGAAACAGCTGGAAAGCCAGTTAAAACTGGCAAAGTCAATTTTCCCTAATACTGTTCTTGCAAAAGATCTGGAGGAAATTGAGTTATAAAGCTATTGACAATACAATTGTATTATTGTACTATTGTATCATATGAACTGGATTACTACCAATATCAGGTTACCCGAGGATATTTATATGGATTTTAAGATGCAGGCAGCAAGACAACGAAAAAGTGTGGCTGAAATTATGCGAAGTAAACTAATACCCATCAAGAAACCACAGAAATTAAATGTAAAAAAATATCTAAAGGAACTTAATAAATTAGCTGAAGAGAATAGGAGACAAAATCCAAAACTGAACTTTACCAAAGCCTTGATTGAAATGCGCTACGAACAATGATTGTAATAGATACATCTATTGCGGTAAAGTGGATTATGAAAGATGAAGAAGACAGTGATAAAGCGCTTATCCTTTATCAAAATCATCTTCTTAAGAAAGAAACCATTCTTGTACCCCGTTTGTTATATATTGAAATAGCCAATTCATTTATCACCAAATCTTCAAGTTCTCTTTCGACAATTGAGAAGAATATTCGTTTTCTCTATGGTGTAAAACTATCTGCATACGATCCAGATGAGAATGATATGCTTGTAACTGTTCAGCAAGCAAATAAATCAAAGACCACTGTATATGACATGCTTTTCGCAGTGGTGGCAAAAAGACATGATACGATTTTGATTACCGCAGATGAAAAATTTGTCCAAAAGACAAAATTTCCTTATGTAAGACTGCTGTCTGAAATTTGACAGGTATGATATGATAGTAACAATCTAGTAAAACCGATGATCCGGATGGTTGGAACCGGGGAGGCGAGCAAGAATATGCTACGGAGGCGAAACCGTAAAAGTCAGCAACGAGTGTCGTACTTCGATAAACTCAGTATAAAGAACGGAGCTCGTCAAGAACAAGGTTATCTGCTTGATGAGTCCCGCTTGAAGCGGGATTTTTAGTAGGTAATAAATCAAGGTGGCACCGTGGTCCGCCAGTTGGCGGATTACACCCTTGAGTATCCCAAGTCTGATTTGGGAGAAAGAGGGTTTTATTATGGTTAATATATTTTCTGGTATCAAATTAGGAAATTATCGAGAGAAACAGCTTGATATTTCCGTTTCAGCCTTTGAAATCTTCAAAAGGCTTTACCCTTATTGCAAAAATATCTTTTTGCTTGAGTCATTGGGAATAGAAGGTAAATATAACCGCTATTCTTATATTGGTTTTAACCCGCTTTTTACTATATCAGCTAGAAATAAGGAACTCATAGTCAATGGAAAAATTAGAAAGGTCGAAAATCCATATTTATTTCTCAGCTCATTTTCTTCTTTATTAAAATCCGATCCTGATCATCACGGTTATAGTGGCGGGCTAGTGGGTTATATATCTTATGAGGCAACCAGATATTTCGAGCCGGCCTTTGTTGGGTTTGAACACAGCGGTTTTCCCGATTTTGAATTTGGTCTTTTTCTTGACGGATTGAGATTTGATAAAAAAACAAAAAAATGTGTCTATTTTTACCGGGGCGTATCAAAATTAAGTAATATTATTGCTCACATAAATCAAAAATCTACTTTGAGTCTTTTTTCATTTAAAAAAATAGGGGTCAATAAATCCCGGGAGGAACATAAAGAGATAGTGCTAAATACGTTAGAACATATAAAAGCCGGTGACATTTTTCAAGCAGTTTTATCGGTCAAGACTTATTACCAGCTTTTGGGAGATAAAAGAAGAATTTATGCAGCCTTACGGCAAATTAACCCTTCTCCTTATATGTTTTATTTTAAATTTGGACAGAAAGAAATAATTACGGCCAGTCCGGAGCTTTTAATAAAAGTCGAAGGGAAACATATCGAACATTTTGGGACCTTGGCCGGGACCATAGGGCGAGGAGTGAATGAAGATGAAGATAAGGAGCTGGCCAGAGTTTTAGGACATGATGAAAAAGAAAGAGCTGAACATCTAATGATGGTTGATTTAGCAAGAAATGATTTGGGAAAAATTTGCGAATTTGAAAGTATAAGAGTTGATAAATTAGCCGCTGTCAGAAAATACAGCCATGTACAACATTTGTATACAGAAGTAAGCGGCAAGCTTAAAGAGACAAAGGATGCTTTCTCCGCTCTCTCTGCCTGTTTTCCCGCCGGAACCCTAACCGGAGCTCCGAAAATCGAAGCGATGAAAATTATCACCGGACTGGAAGGAGAGGCTCGGGGACCATACGGAGGAGTGGGTGGATATTTCTCTTTAAACGGAGATTCGATGTTGGCAATCACCATCAGATCAATTTTTGTAAATGGCGAGCAAGGATATACTCAGACAGGAAGCGGAATAGTTTTAGACTCAAGTCCGGAAAAGGAATATCAGGAGATTTTAAATAAACAGAAAGCGATTGAAGAGGCCCTTCGTCTGGCTGCGCCAGACTCAGGGTAAATCCATGAAAACATTAATAATAGATAACTACGATTCATTCACTTATAACCTTTACCAGTATATTGGTGAGTTGGGAGGTAATCCAAAAGTATTCAGAAACAATAAAATTACTCTTGGAGAGATTAAGAAAGGAAAATATACCCATATTATTATCTCTCCTGGTCCAGGTTCGTCGGATGATCCTGCTTATTTTGGTATTTGCATGCAGGTTATTCTGCAAATTGGAAAGTCGATACCGATTTTGGGCGTCTGTCTTGGACATCAAGGGACGATTTCTGCGTTTGGAGGAAGAGTTGTGCGTGCAAATGTGATAAAGCACGGTAAACAAAGCGTTATTGAACATAACGGTAAGGGAATATTTAAAGGTATAAAAAATCCTCTAAGAGGTATGCGTTACCACTCTCTGGTAGGAGAAAAAGAATCAATTCCGGATGATTTGGAAATTACCGCCGTATCTTTTGACGACCAAGCTGTTATGGGAGTTAAACACAGAAAGTACCCTATTTTCGGAGTCCAGTTTCATCCCGAGTCAATCGGGACAGAAGAGGGAAAAAAAATATTGGAGAACTTTTTATGTCTCAAGAATTATTAAAACATCTGATTGATAAGCGTAATCTGACTGTAGACCAGGCAGAGTTTCTAATGGAAGAATTACTGAAGGGTAAATTGAGTCCAGTTGGGGTCAGTGCTATTTTGACCGCATTAAGAATGAAAAGGGAAACGGTTGAGGAAATTTTGGGCTTTATTAGCATGATGAGGAAACACATGATTACAATTGAAACTGACGGGGTAGTGATTGATACTTGCGGAACCGGAGGCGACGGAAGCGGAAGTTTCAACATCTCAACGGCCGCCGCCTTAACTGTGGCTGCATGTGGAGTTAAGGTAGCCAAGCACGGTAATAGAAGCGCAAGTTCTCTTTGTGGCAGCGCTGATGTATTGGAGGCTCTTGATTTAAATATTAATTTGACACCAAAACAGGCGGAAGACTTGCTTCGAGAAACTAATTTTACTTTTCTGTTTGCCCCGCTTTTTCATCCGGCGATGAAGAATGTGGCACCTGTAAGAAAAGAATTGGGAATAAGAACTATATTTAATTATTTAGGTCCATTTGTTAGTCCGGCGCAGGTTAAAAGACAAATAATCGGGGTACCGGATATAAACACAGCAGAAAAGATGATGGAAGTGGCAAAGAGGCTTAATTATGAACACTTACTGATAGTTACAAGTCTTGATGGATTGGATGAGATAAGCATAAGCGATAAAACACATGTTTTTGAGATTCAAAATAAAAAGATGAAAAGGCATTTCATCAATCCAAGAGATTTTGATTTGAAAGGCAAAAAGCAAGATTTGATGGGTGGAAAAAGTGAGAGGAACGCTCAAATCATAAGAGAAATTTTTGAAGGAAAACAGGGAGCAAAAAGAGACGTGGTGATACTAAATAGTGCCGCGGCTCTATATATTGCCGGAAAGGTGTCAACTATCCAGGAAGGATTTATTCTAGCCCAAAAAGCAATTGACTCAGGAGGAGCAAAAAGAACACTGACTCAAGTTATAAATTTCGGTAGTTATGATCGAATCGTATGAAAATCACGCTTAATGAAATCATCAGACATAAAAAAAAGGAAGTAGCAGAAAAAAAGAAAAAGTCCGGCAGGAACTTCCTGGAAAGAATAGTAAAGCCCCAAATAGGAGATATTGGAATAATTGCTGAGATAAAATTGGCTTCGCCTACTGAAGAAGTTTTGGGTCATGAAAAGGATGTTTGCTCAAGAGCCGTCATTTACGGGAAGGCAGGAGCAGACGCTATTTCGATCGTCGTTGATTATAAGTATTTCGGCGGCAATCTGAATTTTATCCGTGAGGTTAAAAAGACCGTTTCACTGCCGGTCCTGATGAAAGATTTTATTATTGACCCCTTTCAGATTTATGAGGCAAAAATGAATGGAGCTGATGCGGTTCTTTTGATAGCAAAAATTTTGACAGCGACTTTATTAATAAATCTAGTGAAACTAACTGAGAGTTTGGGTATGATTCCAATCGTAGAAATAAATAATAAGGACGATCGTAAAAAAGCATTGAAAACCCGTGCTTTGTGCATAGCGGTAAATTCCCGTGACTTATCTACTTTTCAAGTTGATGTCGATCGTGCTTGCCAGCTCATAAAAAGCATTCCTTCTACCCGTATAGTTTTGGGGTTTTCCGGTGTGAAGGGAAGAGAGGAAGTGGAGAAATACCAACAGGCGGGAGCTAAAGCTGTTTTGGTAGGGACGAGTTTGATGAAGGTTAAAAATATTAATCAATTAATCAAAAATCTAAAAGGCCTATGAAATGTAAAGTGAAAATTTGCGGAATAAGAACTATAGAAACCGCGCAAACCGCGATAAAATTCGGAGCTGATTTTTTGGGATTTAATTTCGTGCCTGCGTCCGACCGATTTGTTTCTCAACTAAAAGCTAAAGAGATTATTGGAGGATTACATAAAGAGATAAAGGTAGTTGGCGTTTTCCAAAATGAAACTCTTGAAGAAATTAAAAAGAGCATATCTTTTCTCAAACTGGATTTTGTGCAACTGCACGGGCAGGAGTCTCCTCATTATGACGTGCTTACTCAATATGCAGGAGTGATAAAAACATTTTCGTTGAATGCTGATTTCGACATTACTAGTACTCTTTTAAAGATGCAAAAATACAATGTAGACTATTTTCTTGTTGACAGAATAACAAGAGGAGTAGGATATCCACTTGATCCGGAAAGAGTCAGAGGACTTACTTCTCATTTTCCTATTATTTTATCTGGAGGATTAACCACGGAAAATGTGAGAGAAGTAGTTCATATCGCCCGTCCCAAAGTTGTCGATGTGGCGTCGGGGGTGGAGACAGACGGAGAACAGGATATTGATAAGATAAGAGAGTTTATCAAAAGAGCAAAATATGACTAAAGGTTATTTCGGACAATTTGGGGGACAGTTTGTACCGGAGTTATTATACCCGGCGCTCTATGAGTTGGAAAAAGGTTTTGAGGCGATTAAAAAAGATAAATCGTTTCAGCAGGAATATCAACGACTTTTATCGGATTTTGCAGGAAGGCCAACATCACTGTATTTTGCCCGTAACACATCAGAATATCTTGGATTTAAGGTCTATTTCAAAAGAGAAGATTTAGTTAATGGAGGATCCCATAAGTTGAATAATGCTTTGGGTCAAGCACTTCTGGCTAAATATCTGGGAAAGAAATTTATAGTCACGGAGACTGCTGCCGGCATGCATGGTGTGGCAACGACAATGGCGGCCAATGTGGTTGGGTTGGAATGTAAAGTTTTTATGGGAGTAAAAGATATCGCAAGGCAAAAATTAAACGCGGAAAAAATACAATTACTGGGTGGAGTAGTTGTTCCGGTTACAAGAGGAGCCGGTATTTTAAAAGATGCCGTATCTGAGGCGGAAGTATCTTGGATTAGGGATTTACGAAATACTCATTATCTGATCGGTTCGGCGGTAGGCCCCCATCCGTTTCCAGCGATTGTAGCCTATTTTCAAAGAGTGATAGGGGAAGAAGCGAAAAAACAGATTTTTGAGAAAGAAGGCAAATTGCCAAAGGCTGTTATCGCTTGTGGTTCAGGAGGCAGCAATGCTTTAGGAATTTACCAGGCTTTTTTAATGAATAAAGAGATCGGACTGTCTTTTGTTGAAGGTGAAGAATCAGCCGCGTTTAAGCATGGGTCAATTGGAATTTTCCAGGGGACGAAAACGTATGTTTTGCAGGACGAGTTTGGAATGGATAGAAAAACTTCTTCTCGAGCAGCCGGGCTTAATTATCCGGCTCGCGGACCGCAGCTGGCCTATCTATATTCAATCGGCAGAGTTAAAGCATATACTGCATCTGATAAAAACGTTCTTGAAGCGTACACAAAGATGGCTAACCTTGAAGGGTTACTGCCGGCTTTTGAAACCTGCCACGCGATAGTAGAACTTTTTAAGAGAAAAGGGAAGTATAAACCCGATGACGTAGTGATTTTGAATTTTTCAGGTCGTGGTGATAAAGACATTGATACCGCAATAAAGCTATGTTAATAACACATTTGTATTATGGAGATCCGAATAAGGAGTTTTCCGATAAACTTGCGGAAACTCTTTTAACAAGTGGGTCTGATATTTTAGAAATCGGTATCCCTTATACCGATCCGGTTTGTGACGGAGAAATATTCCAGCGGGCATGTAAAAGAGCTATAAGAGGAGGTATAACACCTTTGATGGTTTTTGACGGTATCAGACGTTTGAGAGAGAGAGGTTTTAAACAACCTATTTATTTAACCAGTTATTACGCTCCGATTTATAAAATGGGATTGGAAAGATTCGTTAAACTGGCAAAGTCGGCAGGTGTTTCCGGACTAATCATCCCTGATTTATTATTGGAGGAACAAGCGGAATTGAGGAAGGTTATTGCAAGGTCTGACCCTGATTCTTTATCGATTATCCAATTTGCGACGGTTTATTCGAGCAGGGAAAGATTGAAACAGATTATCGCCGCGTCGACTAGTTTTATTTACTGCATTAGTCTTCCGGGAGTGACGGGGGACTCAGGTAATCAGTATAAGTTACTTAAGTTACTTAAGACACTTAAGTCACTTACTGACAAAAAAATCTTCGTGGGATTCGGGATAAAATCTGGGAAAGACGCCAAAGAAATTCTGCGTTTGGGAGCGGATGGTGTGATCGTGGGAAGTGCGATTGCCAGGATTTATAAAGAGAAGATAAGTTCTCCGGAAAAATCTTTACCCGAAATCTCATCTTTTATAAAAAGTTTAAAAGATAGTACAATCAAAAGAAAGGACAAAAAACATGATTGACGAAAAAGTAAAACAATACAGCGAAGAATTGAAAAGACTGGGAATTGAACATAAAATATTTGAACATCCTCAACTTTTAACCGTGGAAGAAGTTCAAAGTTATCTTGGTAAGACTGTAAAGGATGCATGTGCAACTTTGATCATGAAAGCGGATGATCACTTTGTTGCCGTAGTCAGACGGGGTGATATTAAGTTGGATTTTGAAAAGTTAAAAAAGTTATTAGGAGTAAGTAATCTTCGATTAGCCTCAGGGGAAGAGTTTACAAAAGTGACAAATAATCCTGTTGGAACAGCTAAAGTTTACAATCATGGAATTAAAACTTATCTGGAGAAGAGTATCTTTGAAAAAGATTATCTAAACGGAGGTTCTGGGAGTTTAACTGTAACAATAGGATATAAAGTTGCAGATCTTAAAAAAATTCCTGGCTCCGAATTAATCGATGTCTCCCAAAAAGAAATACAAGCCGTAACGGGTGGAAAAATAAAAGGCAGAAAAAGAATTCTATCCGGAATAACTCCCTCAGGAGACGGTACCTTGCATATAGGCAATTATTTGGGAGCCGTAAAGCAATTTATAGAGTTTGCCAAAACGCACGATTGTTTTCTGATGGTGGCTGACCTTCATGCTTTAACTACCATTCAAAACAAGGAACAGTTGCAGAAAAATACAGAGACACTGATTGTAAATGAACTTGCACTTCTAGGTGATCTGACCAACATCGTATTTTTCCGCCAATCGGATGTACCGCTACACGCGGAACTCCAGACCATTTTGAATAATGTTACTCCATTGGGCTTAATTAAACGGGCTCATGCCTATAAAGATAAATTGGCTAAAGACACAAATGAGGAAGAGATTAACATGGGGTTATTTAATTATCCGGTGCTTATGGCCGCGGACATTTTGTTGTATAAGCCAGATTTGGTGCCGGTGGGGCGCGACCAGAAGCAACATGTGGAGATAACACGCGATATAGCAGAAAGGTTTAATAAAGCTTATAAAAGAGAAGTTTTTCCTCTACCTGAATCTTATATTCCGGAGGAAGTAGCTGTAATCTTGGGAACCGATGGGAAACGTAAAATGAGCAAAAGTTTGGGAAATATAATAAGCATTTTTGAGGACGAAAATATTATTCGGAAGCAAGTGATGAAAACATATACAGATCCAACAAGAATTCACGCAAGTGATCCAGGACACATAGAAGGAAATATGGTATTCACTTATTTAGAATATTTTGGTAATCGGACGGAATTTGAGAATTTAAAAAAGTTATATAGAGAAGGTAAAATTGCAGATGTAGAAGCGAAGGACTATTTATTAAAAGGACTGATGGAAACATTTCAACAGGCCCGAGAAAGATATCAAGAATTATCTTCTAATCCGCAAAAAGTGAAAAAAATTCTGTCCAATGGAGCGGAAAAAGCACGTGACTTTGCAGCCAGTACCATGAAGGAAATTCGCGAAGCAATAGGACTGACCAACAAATACTCTTTCTTTAAATATTAATCCGCCGGCGATTGTTTTGAGCATAAAATTGGAGTATAATAAATCTTCATGGTTAAGGATGAAATTACGTTCCCTGATTTCCAAAAGCTGGATCTTCGTGTGGGAGAGGTAGTTGAGGCAGAGAAGGTAGTTGAATCTAAACATCTTATCCGCATGACTGTGGATCTCGGGTCCGACTATGGAGTGCGTACTATTTTTGCCGGTGTTGCGGATTGGTACACGCCAACTCAGCTCACGGGCAAGAAATTTGTGTTTGTGGCAAACCTTGAACCGAAAAAAATGCCCTCCTTCGCTAAAGCTACGGCGGATGAAAGAAGTGAAAGCCAGGGGATGATGTGCGCGGCTGATGTGGGAAATAAAGCAGTTCTTATCCCTGTAGGGAAGAAAATACCCAAAGGGGCAATAGTTCGATAACCTAAACCTATGGTACAAACTAAACAAAATCATCAAAATAATCGAAACGGAAAATCAAAGAATATCAAGAAAATATTCCAGTTCAAGATAAATTTAAGCCCCAAAAACATATTTTTAGCCCTTATTATAAGTTCTATTCTTCTCATGATGTTTCTTGGAGCAAGAGATGTATCGCGTCTATTTCCGCAAAAAACGCTTTCTGCTGTATTGAATGACATCAAAGGACAGGAAGTAAAAAAAATAGAAGTGATCGACACCAAGTTATTAGTCACTTACAAAGACGGCAAGATATATTCGTCTGTCAAAGAAGGACAGGAGTCGTTTTTCAAAACATTAACCGACTCTGGTATCGACCCTAAATCTATCGATATAGATATAAAAGATACTACGGGCGGGGCTATCTGGATAAACCTTCTTTCCAACGTATTACCACTGGTACTTATGGTTGGATTTTTTCTTTTTCTTATCAAACAAGCAAGAGGCGCCCAGGACTCACTTTTTTCCTTCGGACAGTCCCGTGCTAAACTTTTTTCCAAAGACACACCAAAGATCTCTTTTAAAGATGTAGCAGGTGTTGATGAAGCAAAACAGGAGTTATCAGAAGTGGTTGACTTTTTGAAAAATCCCCTTAAATACCGCGCTCTGGGCGCAAGAACACCTAAAGGAGTTCTATTAGTTGGTCCTTCTGGAACCGGTAAAACACTTTTAGCCCGCGCTTTAGCCGGAGAAGCTAACGCCCCATTTTTTTCTATGGCAGGAAGTGAGTTTATGGAGATGTTGGTAGGTGTTGGGGCTTCCCGGGTGCGCGATCTCTTTAACACCGCCAAGAAAAACTCACCGGCCATAATTTTTATCGATGAAATAGATGCAATTGGCCGGATGAGATCTGTAGGGGTAATGGGTGGTCACGATGAGAGAGAGCAGACTTTAAACCAGATATTAGTGGAGATGGACGGATTTACCCAAAATGAAAACGTGGTAGTGGTGGCTGCAACAAATAGGGGAGATCTTCTGGACACGGCACTTCTTCGACCAGGGCGATTTGACCGGCGAGTAGTACTTGATTTTCCTGATATGGAAGGAAGAAAAGCGATATTAAAAATCCATATTAACGGTAAGCCGATGGCCACAGACGTCGATTGGGACCAAGTAGCCAAAAGAACGGTCGGATATTCCGGAGCAGATCTTGAAAACATGCTTAATGAAGCAGCCATTCAGGCCGCCAGAAAAGATAAAAAAGCAATAGACATGGAAGATATTGAAGAGGCAGCTACCAAAGTAAAATTGGGACCGGAGAAGAAAAGACTGCAAAGCGATCTGGACAGGAAAATGACTGCTTATCACGAGGCCGGTCATGCTATCGTAACTCATGAGCTGCCGAATATGGATCCGGTCCACCGCATTTCGATCGTCTCAAGAGGTATGGCTCTCGGTTTTACCCTGATTCCGCCTCAAAAAGACAGGATTCACGAAACCAAGACACATCTTCTTGAAGTAATTACATCTATGTTGGGTGGGAGGGCCGCCGAAGAGCTGATATTTAAAGAAATGACCTCTGGAGCTGCTAACGATATCGATAAGGCAACTTCGGTCGCCCGCGAAATGGTGGTGGAGTTCGGTATGTCAGAGTTGGGGCCGATAAACTTCGGCCCGACCATTGACGTCATGGAATGGGGAGGCAGATACATGAATGAGGCTCAGATTTCTCCGGAAATGCAAAGTAAAATAGACCGGCAGATTAAAAGTATCATTGACGGTTGTTACAAGCAGGCGGCTAGCATACTCAAAAAATGCAAAAAGAAACTGGATTTAGTCGCTTCCGAACTCATAAAAAATGAAACGCTTGAAGGTGAAGATTTTGAGAAACTTATGGGTGGAACCCCCAGACCGGCTTTGGCTGCTTTATCGGCATAAATTTATTCTTTTTATATTCTTCATGCTACAATTATCCCCATGAATAGGCTGGTTTTGATTGACGGGCATGCGATTTTGTACCGAGCTTATCACGCTTTGCCCACTTCTTTGACAACTCCAAAGGGACAGATAATAAATGCTGTTTACGGGTTTACCTCAATGCTGTTAAAGGTTATTTCCGAGCTTAAACCGACACACCTGATTGTTGTTTTTGATACTCCGCAGCCCACATTTCGTAATAAACTGTATAAGGATTACCAAATACAAAGACCCAAAGCAGATGAGGAATTTATTGTTCAAATTGATCTGGTAAAAAAAGTGGTCAATGAGATGAATATTCCTCTTTTTGAATGTCCGGGATTTGAAGCTGATGACGTGATAGGGACTGTGGTAAAACAATACAGAAAAGAGAACTCTGAGACAATCGTGGTGACAAGCGATCGGGATATGTTGCAACTTATAAATGGTAAGGTAAAGCTTTATATGCCAGTGAAAGGGTTATCTATATCTAAACTCTATGGAGAAAAAGAAGCAGAGGAGCGTATGGGAGTGAAATCGTCCCAAATCGTTGATTACAAAGGACTGGTAGGAGATCCATCAGATAATTATCCAGGAATTCCCGGTATTGGACCTAAGAGTGCTGAGAAATTACTTAGGGTTTGGGGAACTTTGGAAAATATCTATGCGCATCTGTCTAGCATTGATGGAAAACTAGCGGAGAAACTTCTTGAGCATAAAGACTCAGCATTACTTTCCAAGCAATTGGCAACGATTGTAGTCAATGCGCCGGTGACTTTTAATCCCGAGGCGTGTATACTTAAAAACTTCGATCGACCCAACGTCCATAACTTATTTGCAGAATTTGGATTCAGGAGTTTGATACCAAGATTAAGATCAGATAACATTCAACAGAAAACATTTAACAAGAAGATAAACAACAATGAAAAATCTCAGCAAATTAAGTTTTTCTAAAAGTTATATGTTAAATGTTTAATGTTAAATGACTTATGAAAGTCGCTTTGGTTCACGATTATATTAAGGAGTATGGCGGTGCCGAGAGAGTGCTTGAAGCGCTGCACGAGATATGGAGTGACGCTCCGGTTTTTACAACGGTTTATTTACCGGATTTTTTGGGACCACACAAAGAGAGATTTCAAAATTGGAATATAAGGACTTCGTGGTTGCAAAAGATTCCCTATATCCAAAAATTATTAAGTCCGGCAAGGATGTTGACTCCTTGGATTTTTGAGAATTGGAATTTTCGGGAGTTCGACGTAATTATAGTTTCTGCAACAGGGGCATATTTCCCCAATTTATTCGTCAGAAGGCCAGAGACGTTACATATTTGTTATTGTCATACTCCGCCTAGATATTTATACGGCTATCCTACAGCCCGGGACTGGAGAAAACACTTTATAGGTAGAGTGACGGGAGAATTAATGAATCATCAGCTCCGTCTGATCGATTATTTATCAGCGCAAAGACCTGACTATTTTATCGCTAACTCCCAGGAGGTCAGAAGGAGGATTGAGAAGTTCTATAGGAGGGAAGCGACAGTTATCTATCCTCCGGTAGAAACAAATTCAAAATTCAATCCGCCAGCTGGCGGACAAATTTCAAATAAATCTCAAAATCCAAAATCCAAAATAAAAAAAGAATATTATCTGGCTGGAGGAAGATTAGCACGGCCAAAACACATTGATTTGGCAATTAAGGCGTGTAACAAACTTAAATTACCGTTAAAGGTTTTTGGGAGGACGTTTGCAGGATGCGGTGAGGAATTAAGGCAATTGGCTCGCCTCGCTGAAGCTAAGGCGAAGCGGGCCGGGCCTACCGTTGAGTTTGTAGACGAGATTACTGATCAGGAATTAGCTAATCTTTATAGAGGTGCAAAAGCTCTGATTTATCCGTCAGAAAGAGAAGACTTTGGCATTATGCCGGTTGAAGCGCAAGCGTATGGTGTTCCGGTGATTGCTTTCAGGAGTGGAGGGGTGAAAGAGACGGTAATAGATGGTAAAACCGGTATCTTTTTTGATGAATTGAATGTGGAGAGTTTGACGAAAGCTATTAAGAAATTAGATAGATTAGAAATTAAGGGAAAAGATTGTTTTGAAAATGCTGAAAAGTTTAGCAAGGAGAGATTTAAAAAGGAGATACAAGACTTTATTAAATCCAAGATTAGATTATAATTAGCGGGTCTAAAATTTAGGTATGCCAGAATTACCCGAGGTTGAAACACTTAGATTACAGTTAACTGATGTCCTGTTCGGACTGACTATCAAGAAGATTGAGATTATCAAAGATAAATCTTTCGTTGGTGATCCAAAGGAAATCATTGGAAAAAAAATAAGAGAATTACGGCGTTTTGCTAAGATTTTAGTGTTTGATCTGACCGGAGATCTTTCTATTGCTATCCATTTGAAACTTAGCGGTCAACTTATTTATCGGGGGAAAAGGCAACCTCAAAAAATAGTGGTAACTGACCCATTGCTTAAATCTCTTCCTAATAAACATACACGAGTAATCATTACCTTTGAAAACAGTGATATTTTGTATTTCAATGATCTGAGGATATTTGGCTGGATGAAGGTGATTCAAAGTAATCAGTTGATAAATTTAGTCCAAAATTTAGGCCCCGAGCCGCTGAAAGATTTAACTTATGAGAAATTTGAGAAAATACTGGATAATTCAAGAAAACCGGTCAAGCTGGTGTTGATGGATCAGGAAAAAATTGCCGGCGTTGGTAATATTTATGCCAATGACGCGCTTTTTCTTGCCGGTATTAGTCCTAAGACCGAAGCTCGAAAAATCTCTAAAGAGAAAGCGAAGCTGTTATACGATAAGTTGCTTAAGGTCTTAAAAGATGGGATCAAGTGGGGTGGGGCGTCGGAAAATAATTTCCGTGACGCTTTCGGACAAATGGGAAGGAAACAGGAACATTTTTATGTTTACGGGAAGAAAAGTGAAAAGTGTCTCAATAATTGCGGTGAGAAGATTAGAAGAATCACCCTAGGCGGAAGAGGTACTTTTTTCTGTCCACTCTGCCAGAAGTATTGACATAAGTTATATAAACCTTATATAATCACCTTATGGATACCCAAATGATAAATTTTGTCATTCCTAAAACTCTCTTGGGAGATGTTGATCGTGCAGCAAAAGAATCTGCACGTTCCAGAAGTGAATTTTTACGTGAAGCAATAAGGCAATATTTAGAAGAAAAAGAGGAGAAAGAGCAATTGTTTCGTGCCGTTGCCCGAAGCGCAAACCGTAATAATCTTGCTGAGAATGAAGCATTAGAGCTTGCGCAAGAAGCTAAACAATGGTCACGAAGAAGATCAAAGTAGTATTTGATGCAAATATTTATCTAAGTTTTCTTCTAACCAGAGGTGAAACGATCACCACTATTTTTCGGTCCTGGTTGGATGGCGTTTTCGATGTTTACGCGTCACCCGAGATAATTTCTGAGGTGAGAGCTGCTTCTAACTATCCCAAATTACAAAAGCGTATTACTCAAAAAGATAAAGAAGTAATTTCTGCCCTATTTCATTACCAAGTAGAACGTGTGTATCCTACCAAGACAGTATCTTTTCCAAAAGATCCTGATGATGCAATATATTTAGCTGCAGCAAGCGCGTGCGATGCTGATTATCTAGTAACAGGGGATACCAAACATCTTTTGCCACTCAAAAAATTCGGCAGAACAAAGATAGTAACACCTGCTGAGTTTAAGCAAATAGTTTCAAAGTAAACTCGGCGGACGCGGCACCTTTTGCCCTAAGTGCCAAAGTGAGGTATAATACCGTTTAGATGGATAAATCAAGGCCGATTGTCATTTCCTTAGGTGGATCTTTGGTCGTTCCCAATGGGGGAATGGACCTTAAGTTCCTCTCCGAATTTAATTCTTTTATAAGAAACAAAATCGCCAGCAAATGGCGATTTTTTATAGTCATCGGTGGAGGATCGACCGCCCGCCACTATATCGACGCAGCCAAAAATGTGGCTGGAAACATCACTGATTGGGATTTGGACTATTTGGGTATCCACGCCACGCGTCTTAATGCACATCTTATCAGAACAATTTTTCAGGATATAGCACATCCCCGGATTATCCAGAACTATGAGAGAAAAATTGCTAATCTGACACAGCCTTTGGTTGTGGCTTCGGGTTGGAAGCCGGGTAGATCAACAGACTACGACGCGGTACTTTTAGCTCGTGATTACGGAAGCCAGGTGATAATTAATATGTCTAATATTTCACAGGTATATGACAAGGATCCTAATAAATATAATGATGCCAGGCCGATAAATAAAATATCGTGGGAAGATTTTGAAAAACTGGTGGGTACGACTTGGTCGCCGGGTAGTAATCTGCCGTTTGATCCAATTGCTACCAAACTGGCAAAAAAGCTTAATCTGACAGTCTATGTAATCGGAAAAGATTTAATTAATCTGGATAAGCTTCTTAATAAACAAAACTTCTTGGGTACAGTAATTTCAGGAAGATGATAATTTCAAAATTGACCCTGCAAAACTTCAGGAGCTTCCCCGAGAAAGAGATAACTTTTTCTCCCTTGGTTACGATTCTTTTAGGTCCGAACGCCTGTGGCAAAACAACGATTCTGGAAGCCATATTTTTACTGGCAACCGGCAAAAGTTTTCGGGTGGAAAAAGATTTGGAAATGATTTCTTTCAAAGAAGAAATTGGACGGGTGAAAGGAAGTATAGAAATAACCCAATTAGATGCTGAACAAATAGATCTTGAGATAGTCTTGAGCAAAGGGGAAGTTATGGGAATAAAGACTCCAATGAAGAAGTATTCAGTCAATGAGGTGGGGAAAAGGATGATAGACATCGTTGGAAGGTTAAAAGTAGTTCTTTTCTGGCCGGAGGATTTAGAGCTGGTTACCGATTCTCCATCGCTACGGCGAAGATATTTGGACTTTGTATTAATACAAGTTGACAGAGAGTATAGACGCACGCTTCTTTCTTATGAGAAAGGACTCAGACAAAGAAATCGACTGCTGGAAGCGATACGTGAGAAGGAAGCCCACCGTCATCAGTTGATTTTTTGGGATCAGCTGCTTATTAAAAACGGGGAATATATTACACGGAGGCGGGAAGAGTATATTGACTTCGTCAATAAATTACAAATTTCAAATGACAAATTACAAATAAAATCCAAAATCCAAAATCCAAATTATCAATTAGAATATGATAGAAGCATAATTTCTAGACAGAGACTTGATCAATATAGTCAGGAAGAAGTGGCAGCTGGAGTAACATTAGTAGGGCCACACAGGGACGATGTCAAATTCAAAATTCAAAATTCAAAATTCAAAATTAAGAATGAGGAATATAGAGATTTATCTCACTACGGTAGTCGGGGAGAGCAGAGATTGGCAGTTTTATGGTTGAAGTTGGGAGAACTGGCATATATAGAAGCCCAAACAGGTGGAAAGCCGGTCCTGCTTCTTGACGATATTCTCTCCGAACTCGATCATGAACACAGAAAGATTATCTTTGAAGTTATCGGAAATCAACAGACTTTAATGACTATGACCGACAAACATTTTATTGAAAAGAATAAATTAAAAAATGCAGAAATTATTGAGCTTTAGACGCTTTTTCTCCCAGCCAGCCTCCCAACATAGTTAATAATATCGGTACCCAGAGAATATATAGTCTAATAGCTCTTGACAAATACACTAGGTAAATGTAAGATAATAATTGATGATATTCTACCCGCGGAAGATTTTGCCATCATTGGAGAAAGAGTTGTATACTTCACAGATGATTGTATTGACAGGAATGCGAAGGGTTGGTAAAACTACGATTATAAGATATCTGTTTGAGAAGGTAAGATCTTCAAATAAGGCGCTTTTTGATCTGGAAAATCCCCTCCATAGAAAAGTTTTCGAGGAAGAAGATTATGATGCTGTCTGGGCAAATCTTGTCCATTTTAATATAAAAAAAGAAGACAGGGCATTTATTTTTTTGGATGAAATACAAAATCTTCCTTCCATACCAAACGTAGCTAAATATTTATATGACCACAGCAAGACAAAATTTTTTATGACAGGTTCAAGCAGTTTTTATCTGAAAAACCTTTTTTCGGAGTCTATGTCAAACAGAAAAATCGTATTTGAACTTTATCCGTTAACTTTTTCCGAGTTTCTGATATTTAAAAAGATATCAAGGATAACAAAAGACAGTTTTGCTTCAAAAGCAAAAGAAAAAAACAAAATTGCTTATAGGAAGTTGATCCCATTTTGGAGAGAATATGTGGAGTTGGGAGGTTTTCCTGAGGTAGTGCTCGAAGAAAATTTGGAGCGTAAACGTATGCTTTTAAACGAGATCTTCACCTCATATTTTGAGAGAGATGTAAAAACGCTTGCGGACTTTAAAGACTTAACAAAGATTAGGGACCTGATACTTCTTCTCGCTGATCGGGTGGGTTCAAAGCTTGATATTGTTAAACTGTCATCGATTCTTTCGTTATCAAGAGAAACAGTTTATAACTATCTTGAATTTCTCCAGGCGAGTTATTTTATCAGTTTGCTTTCAAAACATACCGGAAGCATAGATCGTAAAGTGGCAGGCGGAAAAAAAGTATATCTTTGTGATACTGGGTTGACTAATATACTGGGTAAAGTTTCAGCAGGACAACTTTTTGAAGCAGGAGTGTTTGAAAATTTCAGACCAGATTATAATCTTTCTTATTTTGACAAAGAGGGTTTCTCTGAGATAGACTTTATTGCTGATGGAAAAATAGGATTTGAAGTAAAAACTTCCGTTTCTGCAAAAGAGTCGGCCAGTTTGGCGAGGAGGATGATCTCAGCAAAACTTAAAGAAGGTTATCTTATATCATCGGAATATTCACCCACACCTGGGGTAATTTTGGCAACAGATTTGTAATATATTTTCCTTTTATGCAGAAGATAGATAAAGAATTGAAATTACTTAATAGAGTTTCTCCAATAAATCTAATTATTACGGCAAGTGCGATATTCATTTTTCTCGGTATTGCTTTTTTTCCCGATCAATTTATATAGAGGAATATTGTAGAAAAAAGGTAGAGGGTATGTTAGGAGACAGAAGAAATATTTTAGTTGAGATGACTGATGAAGAGAAATTGCGTTTTCCAAACGGCGGAAATATAGCCTTAGGTTATAGAGAGCAATTAAAATGTGAGAAAGAGTAACCGTTCAGGAGTTACCAAAGTAAATGTCGTTGCGATCCCGACTCAGTCGGGAGAAGCAATCCCGTCGGGATCGCCACAGCTACTTCGTAGCTTCGCGATGACAAATGTTTTGTCAAATCCTGAACGATTACCTGGTTCGGTATTGACACGAATTTGAATAAATGAAACCATTAAGGTAATGAACATTTCTTTACAGGAAATCAGCCCGACAAATCCCCAACATAATTCTATTTTTAAAAAAAACATTCTAATCCTTATTCTTTTGTTATGGATTTTAATATTGGGAGGACTGTATTTGCTGGTAGTAAATAAGAGGCAAAACCGTTCAAACGGAAAGCAGGTTGTACAGAATTCTGATTCTTCCGCTTTGTTATCACCGACTATAAATCCGGACAACCTGATAGAAATGCTTGGCATGAGTATGTATCCCAATTATTTAGACAACGCTTATTATTCGGTGGACAGGGAATCCTACGTCAACACGGATCCTCAAAGAGGAGATGTTGTGATAGTAGAAAGATCAGATGATAACAATTCTGTTTTATTTTTTGTCAAAAGGATAATTGGCTTGCCAGGAGAAACCATCATGATAAGTAACGGCAAAGTGTATATTAACAGCGTTTTATTATCAGAACCCTATCTTTCGCAGGAAGCAAAAACTGAACTTTGGCCGGGTAGCCTTATTCAAGAAAGCCAAACTTTGACGATACCATCTGGCCAGTTTTTCGTGATGGGTGACAATAGGGCTCATAGTTCAGATTCACGTGAATGGAATTTTATACCCAAGGAACAGATAATAGCTAAAGTACTTTCCTGCGCCATAAACTGTTCTCCGGATCACGTTCGGAAAACAGAGGAGGATTACACCAAAGGAGAAGTTGTGGTATCTTTTGAGGAAAATACGAGACTGGATCAGGCAAAAGAGCTGTTTTCCCGGTTTGGGATTGTCGAATACGAAAATTATCCCTGGAAGAGCAAGTATAAAAACACAGATTACGGTGCTATCTTAAACAGCTGGAATCAGTTCATACTAAAAGTGGGTCCAGGCAGCGAAGATGAAATGATAGCTAAACTACTTGGAGAACTTATTGTTAGAGGAGCATCCAAAAATTACACAAGGCCTTTTGATGTTGACTTGGACCGGGATATAGAAGATTTAGTTCAAAACATAGAGCAAAAAATCACATTATTACAGAGTCTTATCGATATGCCAATTAAGGCGTGTAAAGAATCCTATCCAAAATCAGAAGAGCTCAGGCGTAGTTATTGCTTTTCAATCGGTAAAGAGAAGGTATGCAGACTCAGCGATCTAAGAGGACATGATTTGAGAGAATTTAACACAAAAATGGAAGAAATGATAAGTGAATGTGTAAAATCGCAAGATGAACAGGGTAATTAATTTCTCTTCTTGAAATAATGAGGAAAAGTAAACTAAAGAATGATTCTTTCATAAAAAGACATAAGGTACTTGTTTCTATCCTTTTGTCATTCCTGTTCCTGTTCTTTCTAGCTTATTGGTGGATTGTAAAGTCAACGGCAGTGAGAATACCTGTTAAATCTTTCAGATTTATTGATGCGTTGTCTGAAGAACCGATAAAAGACATAGAGCTCATTATTACTTCTAGATATATGTGTCCAAGGGTAATACCAAAGTGTAACCAGGAAAATCAAATTGTTTATGTAACCGATAGCGAAGGAAAATTATCCGCAAACGGGATGGATCAAAATGATTCATTTATTTTAAGTGAGACATGGAATAAATTATTTGATAATCTTCTGAATTTATTCTTATATGGTGAAAGAGGTTTTGTTAAACTTAGGTTTATTGACGACAGATATAAAATTATTTTACAAAACGAGTTTTTTGAAAATGGTAAAATACCGCAGTTCAATCCATTAGTTATTCCTTGGGGTATAAATTATAAGTTAATTTTAATTAAAGTGACGCGTGAAGATTTAGCGGTGGCAGATATTAATACTGCAAAAGAAATAGCGAGGATAAATTTATTAAAAGATACCCGATTTAAATCATGCTATTCAAATGATGATTTAGAGCATATATCTGATGGAAATATAGATATAAAGCAGGGTAAGTGGCTAGTGGATTATCATGTAAACCGTTTCTGTGAAGATCAGACCAAATGTCAAACCTATCAAAAATGTTCTTATCAGGTAAGAATCGATTCTATAACTGGTGATGTGGAAGAAGTCAGAGAAATAGAGAATAATTAAAATATAAACGTTATGGAATTAGACAGGTAATTTTCCAACATGAAAAAACAGGACATTTTGCTTAAACGAAGATTAATAGGTATTAGTGCGGGAATAATCGTTTATTTCAGTTGGGGAGTCATCATGACGCTAAGATTTATCTTATTTAACCGGTTCGGTATTAGTTACGACCAGAATGGCATTTTTGATTTAGCAGGCAAGGCAATCAACTTTCCAGTATCTATTTTGTTACCAGTCATAGCGGGTTTTGTAGCGGCAATAATAATCAGAAAAGATATTTACCTTAACAGTGCCTTGGTTGTAATAATTCCAACATTATTGAATATTCTTATACTAGTATCCCTCTTTTTTCTCCCAAAGTTTAACCTTCTTGGTTCCCAGTTTCTTAAAGATCGCCTGACACTAGTCTTTTTAAATGACATTAGTGATACATTACTTGCAATAACTGGAGGAATGTTAGCAAAATTTAAGTTAGAAAGAGAAATGAAGAAGACAGCTATAACTCACATCTCTAAAACTTTTAAAATTATCGGTTTTTTGGCAATTTTTTTTTCAGCAGTATCCGGTTTGTACGGCAGATTTGTGAATAATCGGCTAATTTATCAAGTAATATCAGGAGACACCATAGAGAGCGTTGCGCGGAAATATAAAACTACTACCCGGAAAATCATAGATTTCCCGGGTAATTATTTTGGGGATGATCATTTTAGTTTGACACTGGGACAGATCCTGGTGATTCCGGGAGGTGAGAATTAGGCCGCATCCGATAATAACTTGAATATATCGGTGCGGCACAAAGGGAAGTACCAGACGGTACCTCCCAAAGGGTCGTAATCGTCCCGCTAAGCGGGGGACGAACGAGCCCTTAGTGTTCTACTTGCTTTTTGTCTTATTTCCGGTTGCTTATCTTCAGCCTAAATCCTTTTATGTAATATGAGAATAATTTTTGATACATAACAATATAATCACAGATTATTATGGTAAAATCAAGATATGGGTAATTTGACTTACTTAAAAAACTTATACTTACTCTCTAAGGATTCCCACAAGGGTCAGAATGGAAAATTGTTGATTATTGGCGGGTCCCATCTCTTTCACTCCGCCTCGTTGTGGTCTTTAAAAGTGGCCAGCAGGATTGTGGATCTGGTGCATTACAGTTCGGTAGAAGAGAACAATAAAATTGTTCAGAAGCTAAAGGAGGAATTCCGGGACGGAATCGTAGTGCCGAGGGCTGAAATTGAATCATATATTGAAGAGGATGATTGTATATTAATCGGGCCGGGGATGGTGCGAACCGAAACGTCAAATGCCAAAGCTCAATCCGCCAGCTGGCGGACAAATCCACAACTTAAATCTCAAAGTTTAAAAGATATTGAGAAAATCGGCGATGAGGGAGTGCAGACGTATTACTTAACTAAGTATTTGCTGCTAAAATATCCCAAGAAAAAATGGGTGATTGATGCGGGAGCCTTGCAGATGATGGAGCCGGAATGGATTCCTGAGAATGCGATACTAACGCCGCACCATAGGGAATTTGAGTTATTAAAATCCAAAATCCAAAATTCAAATTTCAAACCAAATCCAAAATTCAAATTTCAAAATAAACAAATTGAAGAACAAGTGAAAATGTTTGCAAAAGAATATAAGTGCGTAGTTTTGTTAAAAGGAGAGAAAGATATTGTGGCTTCAAAGGATCAGTTGGAAATAATTGAAGGAGGGAATAGCGGGATGACGAAAGGGGGGACCGGGGATGTGTTAGCTGGATTGGTGGCTGCTCTTTACTGCAAGAATGACGCTTTTACATCAGCTGTTGCTGCGTCAATTATCAATAAAAAAGCAGGAGAAGATGTGTATCAGAAAATGGGTTTTTGGTTTAATGCTTCCGACCTTGCCGACCAAATTCCCCAGACGATGAAGAGTTTACTTGGGATATATGTTTAAA
>Ga0155721_107_pt6 | contig 39857 bp, 35 predicted proteins | sample RifCSPlowO2_01_FD_107377 | JGI IMG/M metagenome (GOLD analysis project Ga0155721, IMG submission 107377) | Candidatus Gottesmanbacteria bacterium RIFCSPLOWO2_01_FULL_39_12b
ATTGCCGGTACCAATGGCAAGACGACAACCTCTTTGATGATAAAGAGAGTTTTAGAAAAAAAAGGATTTCGGGTAATTCATAATGAAAGCGGGGCCAATTTACTTAACGGGTTAGTCTCGTCTTTTATTAAAAAAACGGGCTGGCGGGGTACAATAAAAGCAGATTTTGCCGTTCTAGAAGTCGACGAAAACTCTTTGCCAATAATATTAGACAGTTTTACCCCTAAAGTTTTGATAATGCTAAATCTCTTCCGTGACCAATTGGATCGTTATGGTGAGGTCGATGTGATAGCGGATAAATGGCAAAAAGCGTTAAATAAAATAGCAGGCGATACGACGATTATCGTTAACGCCGATGATCCCTTAATTGCTCATTTGGGTAGATTATCAAGAGCAAAAATATTATATTTTGGACTTGAAGAACCAAAATCATTCCAGAAGAATTTAGAACATGCAACTGATTCAATTTTTTGTCTAAACTGCGGTCACAGATTAAGTTATAAAGGAATCTATTTTTCTCATTTGGGACTTTGGCACTGCCAGAAATGCGGTTCAAAACGCCCAAAAGTAAATTTGTCAACATGGGATTCTGTTCTTCCCGGTTTATACAACCGTTATAATACTTTAGCTGGAGTTGCAGCTTTGAAATCTTTAGGGATCAGTGAGAAAGAAATTAAACAGGGGTTAAAGGATTTTATTCCCGCCTTCGGTAGACAGGAGGAGATTGAAATTCAGGGCAAAAAGATAAAAATATTTTTAGCAAAAAATCCCACCGGATTTAACGAAACTTTAAAAACCGTTATTAGTCTAGGCGGTAAACAACTTCTCATAGTACTTAACGACCAGATTCCTGACGGTCGTGATGTCAGCTGGATCTGGGATGTAGATTTTGAAATGCTTCCGTCGTTTATAAACCCTGTAGTCAGTGGAGATCGAGCATATGATCTGGCAGTTAGATTAAAATATTCCAGACCCGCGCAAACACCGATTATTATTTATGAAAACCTTAGTAGAGCATTAGATTTTTGTATTCATCATGTAAATCAAAAGGACCCATTGTATATTTTAGCAACCTACTCTGCAATGTTAGAAGTCAGGAAAATTCTTAGCGGACGAAAAATACTCTAAACTATGAACTATGAATTAAAAATTGCCTGGTTATATCCGGATTTAATGAGTACCTACGGGGACAGGGGAAACGTAATTATCCTGCAAAAGCGCTGTCAGTTTCGAGGGATTGAGGTGAATATAGAAAATATTACTCTCGAAACTCCTTTATCTAAATTAAAAAGTTGCAGTCTAGTCTTTATGGGCGGAGCGCAGGATCGGCAGCAGAAAATTGTCAGTCTGGATTTTCTTAAAAAGAAATCCTATGCCGTTTCTGAAATGATTAATATTGGAATCCCAGCCTTATTTGTCTGCGCTGCCTATCAATTTGCAGGTCATTATTACCGTCCCTATCAAGGTGATGATATTCCGGGAGCAGGTATATTTGACTTAATAACCGAGCATCAAGGTAATCAAGCGAAAAGATTAACCGGAAATGTTGCTGCAGAATTAGTCAACCCTTCCGGGCTTAACGGGAAAACAATTGTCGGTTTTGAAAATCACGGCGGTAGAACAAAATTGGGAGCAAAGACTAAGCCTTTGGCTAAAGTGCTTAAGGGATATGGAAATAACGGAAGTGACGGTTATGAAGGCGCAGTTTATAAAAACGCCATTGGAAGTTATTTCCATGGCCCAATCTTGCCGAAAAATCCTCATCTGGCGGATTGGTTAATCGCTAAAGCTTTAGAGGTAAAATACAAAGAAAAAGCATATTTAAAGCCTCTTGACGACGCTCTGGAAAATCAAGCCCATAATTTCATGCTGAAAAAACTGGTGCATAGGTCAGTTTGGGGAATTGACAGAAAAAGTATGTTAGGATAGGATGCGAGTTACGGAGGATAGGTATGCCTAAAGATGCAATAAAAGAAACTCTTGCCAGGGTTAAAAAAGATAAGGTCAGTTTTGTTGATTTACAGTTCAGCGATTTTTTAGGAACGATCAAAAACTCCACCATTCCTTCTTATAATTTACCGGAGGCTTTAGAAAGAGGTATTTGGATTGACGGTTCTTCTATAGAAGGGTTTGCCAGAATTCACGAGTCTGATATGTTTTTGATGCCGGATCCATCCTCTTATGCCCTGTTACCCTGGAGAAATCACGAAACTGGGGGAAGAGTAGTCCGGTTAATTTGTGATGTCTATAAGCCCAATCATGAGCCGTTTGAAGGAGATCCCAGAAATATTCTTAAGCGCGTTTTAGAAAAAGCTAAGAAGATGAGTTATGAATTTTACGCAGGACCGGAATGTGAGTTTTTTCTTTTCAAAAAAGATGAAAACGGGAAAATTACTAACCAGTCACAGGGTAACGGTTTTTACTTTAATCTGATAATGGATGAAAGTTACGGAATAAAAAGAGAAATAATGGAAGCCTTAGAAGCCATGGGAATTGTTACCGAGACCAGTACTTACGAAGTTGCCGATAATCAGCATGAGATAGATATCCGTTATGATAAGGCCTTAAAAACGGCAGATAATACGCTGACCCTAAAAATGGCGGCTAAATTCATCGCTCATAAGCATGGATACTATGCGACATTTATGCCCAAACCGTTTTACGGAATAAACGGCAGCGGCATGCATACGCATCAGAGTCTTTGGAAAAACGGAAAAAACGCTTTTTATGACAAAGGAGACAAATATGGCCTATCTAAAATTGCTTATCAGTTTCTGGCGGGGCAATTGACTTATGCCCGTGAAATAGCCGGTGTATTTGCTCCTACTGTTAATTCATATAAAAGACTGACTCCCGGATTTGAAGCGCCAGCCTATGTCTGCTGGGCCAGAATCAATAGATCAGCTTTAATCAGGATACCTCAAATTTCCAAAGGATACGAGGATAGAGCAACCAGAATTGAGATACGCTGTCCGGATCCGTCAGGTAATCCCTATTTAACTTTAGCCGTATTACTTGAGAGCGGGCTTGAAGGAATTAAAAAGGGTTTGAAAGCGCCCAGTCCCGTGGAAGAAAACCTGTTTGAGTTTGACGATGCCAAGCTCTCAAAGTATTACATCACCAAATTGCCCGCAAGCCTTAGGGAAGCAATGATTGAAATCGAAAAGGGGAAAATAGTACGGGAAGTATTCGGCGAATATACTTGGGGCAGATATCTCGAAGCCAAAAAAGAAGAATGGGATGATTTCCGGACACACGTAACCGATTGGGAGGTTGCGCGTTATCTGCCGACTCTGTAAAATTGGGATATGAGCTCGGCAAAAATAATTTCTCTTGATCAGGTTAAACACATAGCCAATCTAGCCAGACTTCCGATAAAAGAGGAAGATTTAACTAAATTCCAAAAAGAACTTACCGCAATTCTTGACCTATTCAGTAAGATTAATGAAATAGATACAAAAGGAATAGTTCCCACCAGTCAAGTAACGGGACTTGAGAATGTTATAAGAAGTGATGAAGTAAAAACCTCTTTATCTCAAAAAACGGTTTTATCCAATGCCCCGAAAACAAACAACGGTTATTTCGTAGTTGAATCTGTTTTTGATTGATTATGTTACTTGATAAAAGTATTAAAGAATTATCCGAAGGGTTAAAAAAGAGAGATTTTTCATCGGAAGAAATCGTACTTGAATGTTTCGAAAATATAGAGAAACATAATAAAGAGATCAATGCGTTTATTACCGTTATCGAAAAAAAAGAGGCGATAAAACAGGCAAAAGACAAGGACAAGAAGCTTTCTGACGATATAAATCCTTTGTACGGATTGCCTTTCGTTTTAAAGGATTCTTATCTAACATCAGGAATTTTGACTACCTCCGCTTCAAAGGTACTCGGTAATCATATTGGTCAATATAACGCTACTGTATATCAAAAACTGTTGGACGCGGGGGGTATTTTGATAGGCAAGATGAATATGGATGCCTGGGGGCACGGAGGAAGCAGTGAAAATACCGACTTTGATCCAGTTAAAAATCCCTGGAATACTAACAGGGTTGCAGGAGGATCAAGCGGGGGACCGGCGGCAGCTATTGCCTGCCGCATGGCCGTTTTTGCCATCGGTGAGGATACGGGTGGCTCTATCCGCAATCCCTCAGCCTGGTGCAATATAGCCGGATTAAAAGTTACCTACGGAAGGGTAAGCAGATATGGATGTATTGCTTATGCTTCTTCTTTTGACACCGTAGGACCGATGGCAAAAACGGTCGAAGATTGCGCTTATGTATTAAAGACTATAGCAGGTCACGATGTTTTAGACGCCACGTCTTCTTCCCGGCCGGTCCCTGATTATGTTAAGGAAGCCAACAAAAATTTGCCATTAACAGTTATTGGTTTACCAAAAGAATTTTTTAGAGAAGGATTGGACGAAGAAATTAAAAAAAGTATCGGTGAGGCGGTAAAAGTTTTTCAAAGTTTAGGTTTAAAAATCAAAGAAATTTCCATGCCCATGCTCGAAATGAGTATTCCGGTGTATTACTTGATCGGACCTTCTGAAACCAGTTCTAATCTGGCTCGTTATGACGGTGTAAGGTATGGGAATACAAGAGATAATTTTACACGCGAAACGATGAGAAGAATTATGCTGGGAACTTATGCTTTATCGGCAGGTTATTACGATGCTTATTATAAGAAAGCCCAAGCCGTGAGAACGCTTTTAATCAAGGAGTATGAAAAAGCATTGAATGAATGTGATGTTTTACTGATGCCGGTGAATCCAACCCCGCCTCCTAAAATAGGAGAATTGATTAGTGATCCGGTGAAAAATCTTCTGGCCGATATTTTTACAACGAGCCAAAATCCGGTCGGTGTGCCATCTCTTGCGTTACCTTGCGGTTTTACAAATTCAGGACTACCCATCGGGATGCAGATAGTCGGAAAAATGTATTCAGAAGCGCTTCTATTGCAGTTAGGTCATCATTTTCAAAAAAAAATTGATTGGCACACGAGAAAACCTAACTTATGAGTGATAACAATAAATTTTATCTCAAAGATTCAAATAAATATATTGGGAAAGAAGTAACGGTTAAGGGTTGGGTTTTTAACATAAGATCCAGCGGGTCAATAGTATTTTTACATTTGAGAGACGGGAGTGGATTTATTCAGGCAACGGTTATTAAGGGTGAGTTAACGGTTAAGGATTTTACTGAAGTTCAGAAGATAACGCTGGAAACCGCTGTCGAAGTAAAAGGATTATTGAGGGAAGAAAAAAGAGCTCCGGGTGGATATGAAATTACAGTTAAGAAGGTTCAAATCATATCTTTGGCACAAGAAGAATATCCGATTGGTAAAAAGGAACACGGGCCTGATTTCCTGCTTACTCACAGGCACTTGTGGTTAAGAAGCCGTAGACAGTGGGCGATTTTACAGATTAGGAATGAAGTAATCAAATCCATAAATGAATTTTTACTGAAGGATAATTTTATCAGGATTGATAGTCCTATGATTACTCCGTCAGCTTGTGAAGGAACGACGACTCTTTTTGAAATTGATTATTTCGGAGAAAAGGCGTTTTTATCACAATCAGGACAATTGTATTTGGAAGCGGCAATTTACTCAGTGGGCCGGTGTTATGACTTTAACCCTGTACTTAGGGCAGAAAAATCCAAAACAAGAAGACACTTAATCGAATTCTGGATGATGGATGCCGAGGCGGCTTTTGTTGATTTTGGGGAAATATTGGAAATTCAGGAAGAACTTATATTATATATTTTGAATCATGTGATAAATAACTGCAGAAATAAGCTTAAATTGCTTGAGCGTAATTCTGAGATACTCACTATGATAAAATCGCCATTTCCAAGAATTACTTATAAAGAAGCGATTAAACAACTGCAAAAATTGGGTTCTGATATAAAATACGGAACGGATTTAGGCAACGACGATGAGACATGTCTTATGAATCACTATAAACAGCCTATATTTGTTACTCACTTCCCCGCAGAGATCAAAGCTTTTTACTGTAAAAAAGATGAAGTAGACAACAGTCTTGCACTTTCCGCTGATCTTTTAGCTCCGGAAGGATACGGAGAGATCACTGGAGGCGGACAGCGGGAAGAGGATTACCAGTTATTGCTTAAGAACATTAAGAAACATAAGTACGACATTGCCGACTACGAATGGTATCTGGATCTTAGAAAATACGGCAGCGTTCCGCATAGCGGTTTTGGTCTGGGTCTTGAAAGACTGGTTGCCTGGATTTGTAAGTTAGATCACGTCAGAGAAACGATTCCGTTTCCGAGGATGTTGGAAAGGTTTAGACCGTGATAGAAGCGAATAATTTTGAAGTAATTATAGGACTTGAAATCCATGTAGAGTTAAAGACCAAGTCCAAGATGTTTTGTGGTTGCGATGCTAATTGGTTCGGTAAAGAGCCGAACACTCTTTGTTGCCCCGTTTGTCTGGGACTTCCGGGAGCTTTGCCGGTTCCAAATAAAAAAGCGGTTGAGTGGTGTGTCATGCTGGGATTGGCATTAGACTGTGTGATACCCGAGTTTAGTAAGTTTGACAGGAAGAATTATTTTTATCCCGATCTGCCGAAGGGATACCAGATAAGCCAGTATGATAAACCGTTTGCGATTAATGGTCACCTTGTCATTCCGAGTGAACGAAGTGAATCGAGGAATCTAGCGACCAAAGGGAGCGCTTCGCTAGATTTCTCCCGACGATTAGATCGGGGTCGAAATGACAACCTGAGGAAAATATGTATAAGGAGAGTGCATATGGAAGAAGATACAGGAAAATTAATTCATGCAATTGTTAATGGAGAGAAATGCACTCTTATTGATTTCAATAGAAGCGGGGTGCCACTTGTAGAGATCGTGACGGAACCGGATATCAGAAGCAGTGAGGAAGCTAGAAGTTTTTTGAAGAAACTGCATCAGATTGTCCGATATTTGGGCATTTCGGACGCGGATATGGAAAAAGGGAGCATGAGGTTGGAACCGAATATCTCCGTTCGAAAACTGCAAAGCGGCAAAGACACACCCTTGGAATTACCTTCTTACAAAGTGGAAGTGAAGAATATTAATTCCTTCTCTTTTGCCAAAAAAGCGATTGATTACGAGATAGAGAGACATATTAATTTGTTAACAAAAGGAGAAATTCCTAAACAGGAAACGAGAGGTTGGGACGAGAAAAAAGGAATTACTTATTCCCAGAGGAGTAAGGAAGAAGCCCATGACTATCGCTATTTTCCCGAGCCGGATATCCCGCCCATAAGATGGGCGACAAATTTCATCCGCCAGCTGGCGGATCAAATACCGGAATTACCGGATAAAAAATTAGAAAGATTTATGAAAGAGTTCGGGTTGAGTGAGTATGACGTGACGATATTGACGGATGATAAAGATATAGCTGATTATTACGAAAGAGCAGTTTCGGTATCAAGAGGGGTCAGACCTTCAAGTAATTCAAGGTCTGACCCCAATGCAAAGGTTATTGCGAACTGGATAATTAATAAAAAAGCAGATATAAATAAGACATCACCAGAAGAGTTGGTAAAGTTGATAACACAACAGAATCAGAAAGTGAATATTACTGAAGAGGAATTAGTGAAAGTAATAAAAAAGATAATTGAAGCAAATCCAAAGGCTGTGGCCGATTATAAATCAGGCAAGGAACAAGCTCTAATGTTTTTAGTGGGACAGGTGATGAGGGAAACAAAAGGGAAGGTAGGAGCTGAGTTTGTCAAAAAAGTTATATTAAAACTATTGTAAATCCAGAGCGTTAGAATAATCCCTAATTTCCTACGGGTTGTTAGAAGGGCTTTCTGACGCAATACATACTTGATTTCTCCCATCTTTTTTTGCCTTGTATAGTGCATCGTCAGCTTTTATTAATAAAACCTGTTCAGATTCAACTCTCACGGTAGGAAAACTAGCTATACCTATACTTAAGGTACTACCGGGATTATCGTCGGTGTCATTATTTTTAGGGAGGCGTTCTCTCATAGCTTGAAGAATTTTTTGTGCCAGAGTCGTTGCACCAGCTGTATCAGTATCAGGAAGAATAATGGCAAACTCTTCTCCTCCATAACGGGCTACAAGATCAGTTTGTCTTACATTGTCACATAATATCCTTGCAACTTGTTCTAATCTTTCATCTCCTGCCGGATGTCCAAAGGTGTCATTGAATCTTTTAAAAAAGTCCAAATCCGCCATTATTAATGAAATAGGACGATTAGATCTTCTTGCTTGATTAAATTGATCAGCAAGTCTTTCGAAAAATACTCTTCTATTAAACAACCCAGTTAGATGATCTGTTGTAGCCAGGCGGTTAAGATCGTTAATAAGGGCAGACATATTGATTGCCTGGCTCAGTTGCTCGCCAAACGCAAAGACATTTTCACCATCTCCCTCGTTGAAAAAACCTTCATGTGAGCTGTTTGCGCTTAAGATACCAATGGTTTTTCCTTTTACAATGATTGGAATGCCTACGTATGATTTAATTGGTAGTTCCCCGTCTCTGGTTGTATCTTTCCACCCTTTGTGTTGTGAAGTGTCGGGGATGACTAACATTTTACCTGTTTTTGCAATTTGATTAAGAGGTTCAGCATCCTCGATTTTTTCTATTGATGGTTCACGTTCAATTACTTGACCATTCCCATCGTATCCCCAACTCATATTAAATATCCGATTCTTGTCTATAAACATTATATTGGCTGTTTCAACGTCAATAATATTCGGTAACAATCGTTTCGTTTGATCAAGAATTATATCCAGTGAATGATCTCTAGTTAGAATTTCTGAAGTTTTCCGAAGTGCTTCGTCTCGTTTTTCTTTGGTGACATCTTGAATACCCAATTCAACGACAGTGGGTTTTCCTCGCTTTATAATAAGATGGGGAAATAATCTGACTGTTTTTTTCCTACCTGATTTGGTTATTATTTTTACTTCTGGAGGATTAACTACAGATAAGGGTTTATGATGAGAGAAAGCCCGTGCGGCAGAAATTGTGGTTTCAAATATTTTGTGAAGATATCCTTTTCTGTCTTTAATCGTTCTATCATTGAGTATTTCGTCTACATCTCTACCTACAAGGGTTTCGTTTCCAGTTAAACCATATTCAACTAAAGCAGCAGGATTAGCTCTTGTAATCTTACGATCTCTTGGATTTACCATTATATGCGGTATAGGATCTCTTACTCTATAACGATTTTCTGCAAATTTTACTGGTGGTTCAGAAGTTAAAGAAGGAACTGTTTCACTCATCATAAGTTTCAAAAGTAACAGGATTATTATATACTAAATCAACTGAAAGTTTGATATGTCCGATTTTGTACACCTTCACTGTCACACTGAGTATTCTCTTCTGGATGGCTTGGCCAAGATTCCGGACTTGCTGCAAAGAGCCAGAGATCTGGGAATGGATTCCTTGGCCATTACCGATCACGGGGCGATGCACGGGGCGATAAAGTTTTTCCTCAAGGCCCGGGAGGCAGGCATAAAGCCAATAATAGGAGTAGAAGCTTATCAGGCGGGAAGAAGCCGGTTTGATAAACAGCAGGGGATAGATCGCGACCAGTTTCATCTGGTGTTATTGGCGGAAAATAATACCGGTTACCAGAATTTGATGAAGCTTGTTACCCATGCCAATCTGGAAGGATACTACTATAAACCAAGAATCGATCTTCAGGTTCTTCGGGATCACAGTGAGGGATTGATCTGTTTATCCGGCTGTTTGAATGGTGAGGTTCCGCACCTACTGATTACTGATCAGGAGGCACAAGCTGAGCGAAAGACCCGCGAATTTATGGAAATTTTTGGCGAAAACCGTTTTTACCTTGAGATCCAGCAGCACTCAAAAATTATCCAGCAAGTTCAGGCTAATGAGAAAATAATCGCTTTATCGCGTAAATTAGGTTTGCCGCTTGTAGCAACTAACGATATTCATTATGTGGATAAAGATGATGCTGAAGCGCAAGAGATTCTACTCTGCGTACAAACTCAGCGGACGATTCTTGAATCCGGAAGGCCTCTCTCCATGATTGATTCACCGGATTTTTATATGAGAAGTCAGGAAGAAATGAAAGGCTTGTTTATCCAGTATCCGGAAGCAATTGAGAATACGGTAAAGATAGCAAATCGATGTAATGTTGAGATAGAGCTGGGAAAATGGATTCTTCCCCATTTTGAGGTTCCGCAGGGAGATACAGCCAATTCTTATCTTAAAAAACTGGCTCATGAGAGACTAAAAAATAGATTTTCTCAGGTCACCCCGAATTTAGGAAACCGTCTCAACTACGAGCTGGAAATAATTTCGCAAAAAGGTTATTCGACCTATTTTCTGATCGTTTCAGATTTTGTCAATTGGGCAAAAGAAAAGGGAATTGCTGTTGGTCCCGGTCGTGGATCAGCCGCTGGCAGTCTGGTTGCGTACTCTTTGGGTATCACAGATCTTGATCCGATAAAACATCTTCTTCCTTTTGAAAGATTTTTAAATCCGGATAGACCTTCACCACCGGATATTGATCTGGATTTTGCCGACGACCGGAGAGATGAGGTAATTGCTTACGTGACCGAAAAATACGGTAACGATAAGGTGGCTCAAATAATTACTTTTGGGACTATGGAAGCCAGGCAAGCCATTCGGGATGTAGGACGTGCTTTGGGAATGCCTTATGCCCAGCCTGACCGGATTGCCAAGCTTATTCCAGCTGGAGCACAAGGTTTTCCTATGTCAATTGATAAAGCAATACAGATCACTCCAGAGTTAACTTATGCCTATCAGAATGAACCCGAAACAAAAAGATTGCTGGATTTAGCCCGTAAACTGGAAGGAGTTGCCCGTCACGCTTCCGTACACGCTGCAGGAATTGTCATCTCAGATAAACCATTAACCGCTTATACTCCATTACAAAAAGAAACCAAAGGCCAAAGAATAATTACCCAATATGATATGTATTGCTTGGATCTTAATGCCGCTGACGGTAAAGCGGTAGGACTTTTGAAGATGGATTTATTAGGACTTCGTAATCTAACAATACTTGAAAATTGCATGAAGTTTGTGCAGCAAAATCGTGATATAAAAATTGATTTACTATCACTTTCTCTGGAAGACCACGATGTTTACAATCTTATTTCTTCGGGTGAGACGACGGGAATATTTCAGATGGAATCAGCCGGTATGAGAAGACTCGCCCGGGATCTCAAACCATCAAAGTTTACTGATATCTCAGCCATGGTAGCTCTATTTAGACCTGGACCGATGGATTGGATACCTTCTTTTATCGAAGCTAAAGCCAATCCGAAAAAAATTAAATACCCGCATCCGGATCTTAAACAAATCTTATCAGAAACTTACGGGATAGCCGTTTATCAGGAGCAATGTATGCAGATTGCGAACCAAATGGCAGGTTATTCTATGGTAGAAGCCGATAAACTGAGGATGGCAATCGGTAAGAAAAAACCGGAATACATGAAGAAAGAAAAAGCCAAATTTATAAGCGGATGTGTGAAAAAAGGATACACAAAAACGGTAGCCGAAAATATTTTTTCCCTGATAGAGAAATTCGTCGGTTACGGTTTTAATAAAGCCCATTCTGCTTCCTATGCCATGATTGCTTATCAAACGGCTTTCATGAAGGTAAAGTATCCTGTAGAGTTTATGACCGCAGTCTTTATAGCAGAAAGTAGAGGAGTCTCTGGCCCGGCCAGAGACGACAAGATTTCTCAAGCTATTTTAGAATGCCGAAGGATGGATATATACCTACTTCCGCCTGACATCAATACGTCTGAAATCGAGTTTACTATCGAGCAGGATAAAACAAGTAAGTGGGGGGGGAAAATTAGATTCGGATTATCGGCCATAAAAAATGTAGGTTCTGCCGCCATCAATGTCTTGCTTGACGCGAGACTTAAGGAAGGTCCTTTCAAATCATTTACTGACTTTATAAATAGAGTGGACCTGTCAAAAGTTACCCGGAAAACACTTGAGAGTTTAATTAAAGCAGGCGCTATGGACCGGTTTGGTAAACGAGCGGCTTTGCTTGCTTGTTATTCTCAGATAGTAGAAAAAATTCATAAAGCAAAAGCTAAAAAAAATGAGGATCAGGTCAGTTTATTTGCTGAGGATGAAGAGATTAACCTAACAGATAATCTTCCTGAAATTGAAGAGTTGTCAAAAGAAGAATTGTTACTCTTCGAAAAAGAATTATTAGGTTTTTATCTTACCGAACACCCGTTGACTCCTTTACTCCCAACACTTGAAAAAAAGGTAACCCATAGAATTAATACCCTTTCTGAAGCGAAATCAACTGTGATTATAGGCGGATTAATTTCCTCGGTAAAAAAAATCTTTACCAAAAACGGAAACAATGAAATGGCCTTTGTCAAATTAGATGATTTCACAGGGGCGATTGAACTCGTGATATTTCCTTCAGTATTTGAAAGAACGAGATATTTATGGAGGCAAGATGCGGTAATTTTGGTAAAGGGTAATATTAATGAGAGAGAAGACAGATTAACGGTCATAGTTGATGACGCCAAAAATTTAATTTCGGACTCTTGACTTAATTTAAAGGCTAATTTACAATGGAAAACAGTTTTATAATAATTGATAAATGCCGATTAGGAAGCGAATTGCCTTAAGTTTCAAAGAGGGAAGATTAGTTTCAAAAGAGATAAATAAGAATAGCCCTAATGATAAGGATAATAGTCGAGAGAAACTAATTAGAGGTGTCGGTTTGGTCAGTGAGTTGGGATTTGTAATCTCTTTTCCTCTAGTTGGAGGGGTTTTTTTAGGGATATGGCTGGATAAAAGATTTTCGTCTTCACCTAAAATGACCCTTTCTTTTCTTTTTTTAGGGCTGGTAATCGCTTTCTCTAATTTGTTTTTAATAATAAGCGAATTTTCTAAAAAAAAGAAGTAAACAACATGCCTCAACCACACATCTCTCTTTCTGCTGAAAAAATAGGGTCATTATTTGGAATTCCTATCACAAATTCAATATTAATGACCTGGATGACAATGTTATTTCTGACAGTTTTTTCTCTAATGGCAGTTGCCAAGATATCTTTGGTTCCTTCCAATATTCAATCAATGGCTGAGGTTATAATTGATGGATTGTATAATATTTTTAAGAGCGTTGTCGGTGAACATTATATTAAATCTTTTTTTCCTCTTCTGGCAACTATATTTCTTTTTATAGCGGTTGCAAATTGGGGAGGGTTGCTTCCCGGGGTTGGTACGATTGGTTTTCATAGGGAGGTAATCACCGAGGTCGTGGAGGCGAAATCAGAATTTATACCACTTTTTCGAGGTGCCACAGCGGATCTTAACACCACATTAGCGCTTGCTATTATCGCTGTCTTATCTATTCAGTATTTTGGCGTACGTTCTTTGGGAGGCGGGTACTTTAAGAAATTTTTTAATTTCTCAGATCCGATCATGTTTGGAGTAGGTCTTCTGGAAATAGTGTCCGAGATATCCAGAGTTATTTCATTTGCATTTCGTCTTTTTGGTAACATTTTTGCCGGTGAGGTATTGTTAACAGTCATTGCATTTTTGATGCCCCTCATCGCCCCCTTACCATTTTTGGGTCTGGAACTGTTTGTGGGTTTTATTCAAGCGCTGGTTTTTTCCATGCTAACCGCCGTATTTTTGAATATGGCTACTGTTTCACATGACAGTCACTAATTTTTAAATTCGATTTCTGTTAAAATGCGAGTGAGGGGGTGAGTATCATAATATGGACGCAAAAATATTAACCACCGGTTTAACTATTGCCGTGGGAGGTATCGGACCGGCACTGGCAATCGGGATGATCACGGCAAAAGCCGTTGAAGCGATGGGGAGAAATCCGGAAGCATCTTCGGATATCAGAACAGCCATGATTTTAGGCGCTGCTTTTGCTGAAGCTATTGCTATTTACGCACTGGTAATTGCTCTTATTATTAAATTTACATAAGTAACTTAAGTGCCTTAGGTGACCTAAGTGACATAGAAATTTATACATGGAAAAATTAGGTATTGAACCATCATTATTGATTACGCAGATTGTGAATTTCACAATCATGATTTTCATTCTCGGAAAACTTTTGTATAAACCTATACTAAAATCCTTAGAGGACCGGAGGAAAAAAATAGAGGAAGGGCTTTTGTTTACAGAAAAGGCAAAAAAAGAGTTAGAAACAATAGACAAGCGTCATGAAACGGTACTCAATCAGGCCAGAAAAGAAGCAAAAGCCATTTTAGAAGATGCAAAAAAAGACGGGAGGAAGCTAAAAGAAGAAATGTTGACAGAGGGAAAAAATGAGGTTAGCCATTTAAAGCAAAAATTGGAAAAGGAGATGAAAAACAGAGAAGAAGAAATTCAAGCTGAAATGACTTCTCATACAGTTGAGATTGCTGCCGAAATGGTAAAGAGGCTTATTCCAGAGGTGCTTAAAGATGAAAGCCAACATCAACTGATATTGAAACAGTTAGAGCGAATTGAAAAAACCCATGAAAAAAGACAATCATAAACTTCAAGAAGCATTAGATCTGATGAACTTCGATACCACCCATGTTTTTGCTGATGATTTACAGGAATCTATTAAGCTGGCAGTAGAAAAAGCGAAAGGTGAAAAAGCGGCTATGGTTGAAAGTGCATCCACGTTTATTCCTGCCGAAAAACAAAAACTGGAGAATATTTTAGATACCATCTTCAAAAGGAGAATAAGTGTCGATTATTTTGTCAAACCTAGTTTGTTGGGCGGATTTCGTGTAACTGTGGGAGATTGGAAATTGGATGGAACTCTGGCTTGTCAATTAGAAAAAATTCAATCTAAGTTTGGAGTGAAATAATTTATGAGCAGTGGAAGTAAATTAGTTACCAAAATTCTAGAAAAACTGGCGACTTATCAACCAAAAATAGAAGAGCAACTGACGGGGAAAATTATCGCAGTTGCCGATGGGGTTGCTAAAGTTTCAGGTTTATATGGAGTTTCATATCTGGAAATGGTTGAATTCCCGCACGGAGTTTTTGGCGTAGCAATTAATTTGGAAGAAAAACAAGTAGGAGTTATTGTTTTAGGTGACTATTTAAAGCTGCAAGAAGGAGACGAAGTGAAAAATACCGGAAAACTGTTGTCAATTGCAGTAGGAGAAGAATTAATCGGAAGAGTTATAGATCCGATTGGAAATCCTCTGGACGGTAAAGGAGAAATCAGATCAAAAAAAAATTATCCTATAGAAAAAGTAGCCCCGGGTGTGATTGCCCGTCAACCGGTAAATACGTCATTGGCAACAGGGATAAAAGCAATTGACGCTATGATTCCAATCGGTCGGGGACAAAGAGAACTTATAATTGGTGATCGGGGCGTTGGAAAAACTCAAATAGCTTTGGATACGATAATAAACCAAAAAGAGGAAAAAGTTATTTGTATTTATGTGGCCATCGGTCAAAAAGCCTCAAGGGTGGCTCAAGTAATATCTGAGCTGGAGAAAAATCACGCTTTAAGTCACACTATTATAGTAGCAGCAAATGCTTCAGATCCTGCTTCATATCAATATTTGGCTCCATACGCAGGTTGCGCCATCGGTGAATATTTTATGGATTTAGGGCGTGATGCATTGGTAATATATGATGATTTGTCAAAACACGCTTGGGCTTATCGGCAAATATCTTTAATCTTGAGGCGTCCTTCCGGACGAGAGGCCTATCCGGGTGATGTATTTTACCTGCACAGTAGACTTCTGGAAAGAGCTTGCAGATTAAATCAGGAGCATGGAGGGGGATCTTTGACTGCTTTGCCTATTATCGAGACACTGGCTGGAGATCTCTCCTCATATATCCCTACTAACGTAATTTCGATTACCGATGGACAAATTTATTTGGAACCTGACCTATTTTATTCCGGAATGCGACCGGCAATTTCAGTCGGAGCATCAGTTTCCCGGGTGGGTGGTTCTGCACAGATTAAGGCGATGAAACAAGTCGCCGGAAGGTTGCGTCTTGATTTGGCCCAATATAGAGAGTTGGCAGCCTTTGCCCAATTTTCCTCAGATTTGGATGCGGCGACTAAAAATCAAATTGAACGAGGGAGCAGAATGACCCAACTGTTAAAACAGGCAACCTTTAAGCCGATGCAGGTAGAACTACAGATCGCACTTCTTTGGGCAGGAGTTAACGGTTTTTTGGATGATATTGCCACAAATGATATTACCCAATTTGAGACTGAATATCTAGAGTATTTACAAACGAGTGAGAGGAAATTGTTAAAATCCATCAAAGAAGAAAAGAAGTTAAGCGAAGATATAGAAAAAAAACTTAAAAAAGCAGTTGAAGATTTTAAAAAAAGTTGGCAGGTGAAAAAATAATCTATGGCCAGTGAAAGGTTAATAAAAAGGAGAATAAAGTCGGCAAAAAATATTGCCCAAATTACAAAAGCAATGCAAATGGTGGCCGCATCCAAGATGAAACGTGCACAAATTCAAGCGGTTTCCGGTAGGCCATATGCAGAAAAAATTGCGGAGATGGTATTTAAATTTGTAGCCAGAATTGATCAGGAGAAACACCCTCTACTTCAAATTAATAAAGAGGGTAAGACGCTTATTATACTGCTTTCAACCAATAAAGGTCTTTGCGGAGGTTTAAATACAAATTTGCTTCGTACTCTTATAAAATGGTTGACCTCATCGCAACTTTCAGAAAGTGTTTATGTAACCATGGGTAAAAAAGGTGAGGCATTTCTTGTGAGAAGCAATAGACAACTGATAGCTGATTTTTCTACCAACATCCCGTTTACTCAAAATATTCCGGCTCTTACCTCACTGATTACCGAAGGTTATCTGAAAGGTGAATTTAAAGACGTGTATCTAGTTTACAATAACTTTATATCTATTTTACGGCAAGATCCAACTTTTAAGAAGATATTACCCATTTCTGAATTTAGTTTAAACAACAAAGAGCAGTCAGAAGAAGAGAAAAAAACGCTTGATTTTTTAGTTGAACCGTCAATTGACGCAATTCTTGATACGCTCTTATTTCACTATCTTGAGAATCAAATGCGTGATGCAGTCCGCCAGGCAGAAGCGTCTGAACATGTAGCCAGGATGTTTGCCATGAAGAATGCGACAGATAATGCTCATGAATTCATCGATATTTTGTCTTTAGAATATAATAAAGCCAGACAGGAAAAGATAACTTATGAAATTGCCGATATTATAACCGCAAGATTAGGCGTAGAAACATAAAATGAAACAAGATGTAAAAAAATCACCATACGGTAAAATTACTCAAGTTATCGGGCCGGTCGTGGATGTACTTTTTCAGGACACTCCGCCGCCGCTTTATAGTGCGTTATCAGTAAAAAGTGAGGTATTGACTTCCGGAATTTTAACCCTTGAAGTTGCAAGCCACTTAGGTGAAGGATGCGTGAGGACTATTGCTTTGGGACCAACTGACGGTTTAAGAAGAGGTAGTGAGGTAAGCTATACTGGCAGTTATATCAAAGTTCCTGTCGGTAAAAATATTCTGGGAAGAATGTTTAATGTAGTAGGAGAACCGATTGATGGTAAAGCGAAAGTAAAAGTAGAAAAATATTATTCTATCCACCGCGATGCTCCCAAGTTGAAAGATCAGGAAGTAAAAGCAGAAATTTTTGAAACAGGTCTTAAAGTAATTGATTTAATCGCCCCTTTTGTAAAGGGGGGGAAAGTTGCGGTTTTCGGCGGAGCAGGAGTCGGGAAAACAGTCTTAATTCAGGAGTTAATTCGCAATGTAGCTACAGTACACGGAGGTGTATCTGTATTTGTCGGTGTGGGAGAGAGAAGCCGTGAAGGAAATGATTTATGGTTAGAGATGAAGGAAACGGGCGTGATTGAGAAAACCGCGCTTGTTTTTGGACAGATGAATGAACCTCCGGGTTCCCGTTTACGAGTAGCCTTATCCGGCCTTTCAATGGCAGAGTATTTTCGGGATGAAGAAAATCAAGACGTATTACTCTTTATCGATAATATTTTCCGTTTCGCCCAAGCAGGCAGTGAAGTTTCAGCGTTACTGGGGAGGATTCCTTCAGCTGTCGGGTATCAGCCTACGCTCTCAAGTGAAATGGGAGCTTTACAGGAAAGAATTACTTCAACTAAAAAAGGGTCTATCACCTCTGTACAAGCTGTTTACGTACCAGCTGATGATTACACTGATCCGGCTCCGGTTGCCACATTTGCGCATCTTGACGCCAGTATCTCTCTTGAAAGGGTTATTGCCGATCAGGGTTTATATCCGGCTGTTGATCCGCTTTCTTCTAACTCCCGAATACTGGCTCCGGAAATTGTTGGACAAGAACATTATGAGGTGACTCGCGGAGTGCAAAGAGTTTTACAACGATATAAAGAACTCCAGGATATTATTGCCATATTAGGTATGGAAGAACTGTCTGACGAAGACAAGCAGATTGTTTCACGCGCCCGTAAAATGCAAAAATTTTTCTCCCAACCCATGTTTGTTGCTGAACCGTTTACCGCCAAGGAAGGTAAATTTGTCTCGCGTGAAGAAACGGTGCGGGGGTTTAAAGAAATTTTAGAAGGTAAACATGATGATAAACCTGAACAGGCCTTTTATATGATTGGATCAATTGATGAAGTGAAATAAATTATGTCTTCATTTCTTCTCGAGATTATTACACCTGACCGGATTGTATTTACTGATAATGTTGAGATGGTGGTTGTCCCCTCAAGTTCCGGAACACTTGGTATATTACCAAAACATGTTCCACTCTTTGCCTTACTTTCCGAAGGTGAATTAAAAATTAAAAGACAAGTCGAAGATTTTTTTTTGTCTATTGGCGGGGGGTTTATCGAAGTCACAAAAAATAAAGTCATGATCTTGGTTACTCGGGCGGTGAAAGCTTCTGAACTGAATGAACAGGAAATTATTCAAGCGCGTCAAAAAGCCCAGGATGCTCTCTCGCAGAAGCCAACTGGTGAGGCCTTAATTTCTGCTCAAGTGATTCTTCGTCAATCACTGATAGACTTAAAAGTTTTACGACGAAGGAAGAAAATTATAACTCACTGAATGAATAAAAAAGGTTATTTGATTTTAGAAAATGGCCAAATTTTTGAGGGAATATCTGTGGGCGCCGAAAAACAAGTTACCGGCGAAGTAGTTTTTAATACCGGTATGGTTGGTTATCCGGAAGGCTTTACCGATCCCTCTTACTTCGGACAGATCCTCACGATGACTTACCCTCTTATAGGTAATTACGGTGTAACAGATAAAAAAACCTGGGAATCGGATAGGCTTCAAATAAGGGGACTAATTGTATCATCATATATCGATAATAAATCACACTATACGGCATCTCAGACTCTAAGTGACTGGTTAAAAAAAGAAGGGATTCCTGCTTTGGCCAATATCGATACCCGAACTCTGACTAAAATTATTCGTGAATTTGGCGTTATGAAAGGCCAAATTACTTTTTCACCCCCGATTAAATCGGGGTTATTTTTTGATGACATTAAAGACGATAATTTATTACCCTACGTGTCCTGCAAAAAACCCTCAGTTTATAAAGGTGGAGACTTTCGCATTCTGACTCTAGATTGCGGATTGAAAGAAAACCAAATCAGAATTTGGCAAAAATTAAAAGTAACGGTAATCCGAGTTCCTTGGGACTATGACCCATTCAAAAAGGGGTCAGACCTCAAAGTAAATCAAGGTCTGACCCCAGTAAAATTTGACGCTGTTTTTATCAGTAACGGACCGGGAGATCCGAAACAAGCCGTGAGAACCATAGAAATTGTCAGAGAGGCGATTAAACGAGAGTTTCCTTTACTTGGAATATGTTTGGGGAATCAGATTCTGGCTCTTGCGGCTAAAGCAGATACCTTCAAATTGAAATACGGACACCGCGGACAGAATCAACCGGTTAAAGATGAAATCAGTGGCCGCTGTTATATTACGACTCAAAACCACGGATTCGCGGTTGATATAAAAACTTTGCCCGAGGGATGGATACCCTGGTTTACTAATCTTAATGACGATACTAACGAAGGTATAAGGCATAAAAAATTACCGTTTCTTAGCTGTCAGTTTCATCCAGAAGCAACACCTGGGCCGACTGATACCGAGTGGATTTTTGAATACTTCCTGACGGAGGCAAAAAAATGGCTAAAAAAACCTTAAAAGGAAAAAAAGTTCTTATCTTAGGATCCGGTGCCTTGAAGATAGGTGAGGCCGGAGAATTTGACTATTCAGGGAGCCAGGCGGCAAAAGCTTTAAGAGAAGAAGGTATTGAAACCATTCTTGTTAACCCCAATATTGCCACAATTCAGACCTCACACGATTTTGTCTCTAAAGTGTATTTTCTGCCGGTAACACCATATTTCGTAGAGAAGATCATCAATAAAGAAAAGCCGGCGGGGATCTTACTAGGATTTGGCGGACAAACTGCCTTAAACTGCGGACTGGAATTAGAGAAGCGAGGAATATTTAAAGAATACGGAGTTTCCGTACTGGGGACTCCGATTTCTTCCATAAATGTTACAGAAGACAGACTTCTCTTCCGTAAAAAAATTGAAAGTTTGAGATTGAAAGTCCCTCACAGCGTTTTGTGTAAGAGTATGGGCGACCTTTCTAAGTTAAAAGACAAAATACGCTTTCCAGTCATCGTACGGGCAGGATTTTCTTTGGGTGGTTTGGGATCTGGAGTTGCCTATAATTTCGAAAAACTGACACAAATAGCCCAAAAAGCTTTAGGTTTGACTCCACAGATACTGATAGAGGAATACCTGGATAAATGGAAAGAAATTGAATATGAAGTGGTTCGTGATGCCTACGACAACACGATAACAGTCTGCAATATGGAGAATTTTGACCCGATGGGTATACATACCGGGGAATCGATAGTCGTAGCTCCATCCCAAACCTTAACCAATCACGAATACCATAATTTGCGTGAGATTGCCATAAAAGTTGTTAAATCCCTTCCCGTTGTCGGTGAATGCAATATTCAGTTTGCCTTGTCTCCTAAAAATGGAGACTACCGAATAATAGAGGTCAATGCCAGACTATCCAGATCATCTGCTTTAGCCTCCAAAGCTACCGGTTACCCTCTGGCTTATATTGCTGCAAAACTGGTTTTAGGATATTCTTTAGACGAAATTCCCAATAAAGTAACTTCTGCCACATCTGCATTTTTCGAACCCGCTCTTGATTATGTCGTCGTGAAAATTCCAAGATGGGATTTTCTTAAATTTAAGGATCATAACGAAATTATCGGAAGTGCGATGCAGAGTGTGGGAGAAGTCATGGGAATCGGGCGGAGTTTTGAAGAGGCTTTGCAGAAGGCAATACGATCTTTAGATTTGGATTATGAGGGGATAATTTCCGACGATCTCGATCCTGACAAAATAAAAAAAGGAAAAAAGATTAGATTCAAAAGTATTGACCCAACGCCTAACCGGTTATATAACATCGCCTACAATATTTTTTTCGGCCAAAAAATCTTTGAAATAAGAAGCAGAACAGGAATAGATTTATGGTTTCTGGAAAGAATAAAACATATAGTGGATTTTTATAAAAGAATGATTAATGAGTCTAAGCAGGCTATTAAGGAAGAGACCCTGAGGGGTGCTAAAAAACTCGGATTTACCGATACCCAAATCGCCGAAATTTATCACAAAAATTGGGAAGAAATCAGAAACTTGAGAAAAAAATGGAATATCCTTCCTAAAATTTGTCAGATAGATACTTTGGGTGGAGAATTTCCGGCAAAAACCAATTATCTCTATCTGTCCTATCATAGGATGGAAAATGACATAAAACCAGGCGAGAATAATCAGGTGGCAATACTGGGTGGCGGGCCTTACCAAATTGGTTCCTCTGTCGAATTCGACTGGTGTGCAGTTAATAGTGTATTAACAGCAAGAAAAATGGGATACAAAACTATTATGATTAACTGTAATCCCGAGACAGTCTCTACTGATTATGATATTTCCGGCAAACTCTATTTTGAAGAGCTGACTTTAGAGAGAGTGCTAGATATAGTAGATGTAGAGAATTGTCCACTGATAGTTTCGGTCGGTGGTCAAATCCCCAATAAACTTGCCCCGAAACTGGCAAAACAAAACGTTAAATTTTTAAGTAATGATCCCTATATAATTGATAAAGTCGAAAACAGGCAAAAGTTTTCCGCCCTTTTGGACAGATTGAAAGTTAGACAACCGCTTTGGAAGAAATTAACCAGTAAAAAAGAAGCATTAAAATTTGCCAATAAAATTAACTATCCTGTTTTAATTAGACCTTCATATGTTCTGTCAGGGACGGCGATGTTTGTGGCTTATTCTAAACAGTCATTTACAGCCTACCTTGATCATTCCAGCTCTATTGTAAATCCTGAATTTCCGTTAGTAATTTCCAAATTCATCAGAGGGGCAAAAGAGGTGGATTTTGACGCCGTCTCACGGAAGGGTAAGATTATAATAGCTGCAATTTCCGAGCACGTAGAGCACGCCGGCGTTCATTCAGGGGATGCCACCCTGGTCCTACCCTCGTTTTCTTTAAGTGAAAAATCACACGAAGAAATTAGATCAGTTGCCGAGAAAATCTCAAAGGCGCTAAAGATTAACGGACCGTTTAATATACAGTTTCTTATTTATGAGAGATCTCCATTTGATTTGGAGGTGCTGGTGATTGAAGCCAATCTCCGGGCATCACGCAGTTTTCCGTTTGTTTCTAAAGTTTTAGGGGTGAACTTTATAAAACTGGCAACCGAAATTATGTTAGGGAAAAAAGTTTTACCAATTGATATAAAAACTCCACCTTATTTTGGTGTGAAAGTCCCGCATTTTTCTTTCACAAGATTGCGACAAGTTGATCCGGTTTTGAGAGTCGAAATGGCTTCTACCGGAGAAGTAGCTTGCTTCGGAAAAGATTTTTATGAAGCATATTTGAAAGCACTTCTTTCTACCGGAATCAGTTATCCAAAAAAAAGCGCCCTCCTTTCTTTTGGAGGAGATGAAGCAAAGCAAAGACTTTTACCGGCGGTGCGTATTCTTCATAAAATGGGCTTTAAACTTTATGCGACCAGAAAGACGGGCCTCTATTTACGAAACTACGGGATTAAGTCAGAATTTGTCTACAAAGTGTTCGAGAAGAAAAGTCCCAATGTTCTTGATATAATAAAGGAGAAAAAGGCAGATGTTGTATTCAATTTATCCGATCGAAGCGATATTGATATGAAAGCTTGGACGAAACAGATTACGGACGGTTATCTGATAAGACGGGCGGCAGTGGACGCTAATATCCCTCTTTTCACCAAATCTACCATCGCTAATTTGTACGTCACCAGCCTTTATAAATACAGTCTGGATAAACTAAGTATTAAATCGTGGGAGGAGTATGTTCATGAAAAATGATTTCTTCGGAAAGGACGTGATTTCGGTTAATGATTATAGTCGAGAGGATCTTGAGTTACTGTTTAGCAGAACAAATGAGATGAAGAAGTTGGTTGAGGAAAGGGGTGGGGATGAAAGGCTAAAAAGGAAAATGATGGCAGCTTTGTTCTATGAACCTTCAAGCAGAACTTTTTCCTCTTTTATTTCCGCGATGCAAAGATTGGGAGGAGGTATTATCCCGCTAAATGGCATGACTAATACCTCGGTAGCAAAAGGAGAAACGCTTGAAGATACCGCTCGCGTATTTTCAGCATATGTTGATGTTTTAGTGATAAGACATTCCCAGGCCGGTTCGTTGGCTACTGCAGCAAAATATTGTTCAAAGCCCATAATTAATGCCGGTGAAGGCGCCACAGGAGAACATCCGACTCAAGCATTCATTGATCTTTTTACTATTAAAAAGATATTTGGAAGAATTGAGGGCTTACATTTTCTAATAATTGGAGATTTGGCCCATTACCGGCCGACTAATTCTCTAATGATGGCCTTAACTAATTTTAAAAATATAACTTTGACGCTTGCCACGCCAAAGCAAGTCCCGATCCAGGACTACGTAAGAAAGTTTTTGAAAGTTAGTAAGATTTCATTCAGTGAAACCAGCGAATTTGATAAGTTATTACCTGAGGTCGATGTATTATATGTAACCAGAGTAAAGAAAGAATATATGTCTGAATCACTTTATCGTGAGATACAAGGGAGTTACATTGTCAATAATTCATTAGTTAAAAAAATGAAGAAAAAAAGCCTCATTATGCACTGTTTGCCTAGAATTGACGAGATTGATAAAGAAGTAGATGACGACCCAAGATCAGTTTACTTTAGAGATCAACTTCAAAATGGACTATATGTAAGGATGGCTTTACTTGATTTAGTACTTAATAAAGATTAATTATATATTATTTTTTCGCGGCCGCTAACTAATTAATATATTTTAGAAATGGGAAAGCTGCTTAGACTTCCAGGTCTTATAGATATCCACGTTCATCTTCGTGATCCGGGACAAACCCATAAAGAAGATTTTTTAACCGGCACGTCTGCTGCATTGGCCGGTGGAGTGACAACTGTTTTTGACATGCCTAATAATAAAGAACCTATTTTCAGCTATGGGAGATTAAAAGAAAAGATAGAAATAGCAAAAAGGAAAGCTGTGTGTGATTGGGGGCTTTATTTTGGGACGGATGGGCAAAATATCAAAGAATTCGAAAAAGTGGTAGATAAAGTAGTCGGTCTTAAAGTTTATTTAAATTTAACAACGGGAAAAATTTTAATAGAAAATGAAAAATTAGTTGAGAAAGTCTTTAAATATTGGCCGAAAAATAAAATAATCGTTGTCCATGCAGAAGGAGAAAAGATTGATTTGGCAATAGGATTATGTAAAAAATATAATAACAAAATACATATAACTCATATTAGTAACAGACAAGATCTCGATAAAATACTCGAGGCAAAATTAAAAAAAATACCTGTAACTTGCGACGTAACGATTAACCATTTATTTTTAGATAAGCATGACGCTGATTTTTATAAAGACCTTCTTGTTATGAAACCATCTTTGCAAAATGAGGACGAGGTAGATTATCTCTGGGAAAATTTACCAAGGATTGATTGTATTGCAACAGACCATGCACCTCATTTAGCTTCTGAGAAGAGATCGTTTGATCCACCTACTGGTGTAACAGGAGTCGAAACAATGTTACCCCTCCTTTTGACAGCTGTAAAACAAAAGAGATTGACTATTAAAGAGATAGTGAGACTTACTAATACCGACCCCCAAATAATATTTGGATACAAACAGGATAAAAATACTTATGTAGAGTTAGATCCTGAAGAAGAGTATAAGATAGACAACAAAAGACTCTTCACCAAATGCGGCTGGAGTCCTTATCATGGATGGAAAGTATATGGAAAGGTAAAAAAAGTAATTCTTCGCGGAGAAAAAGTTTTTGAAGAAGGAAAAGTATTGATTAAACCTGGTTTCGGGCTAAACATTTGTTATAATAAAGTTTAATATGTATGATTTAAGTGTTAAGTTCTGCGGTGTGGGGTTTGGTAACCCCTTTATACTTCCTTCAGGTATCATCACTGAAATTCCTGAACATAAAAAAGCGATTGAGGCGGGTGTGGGTGGAGTAACTTTGAAATCCCTAACTTATGAAAGACGTGAAGGTAATCCACTGCCGAGAATATGGAAATATGATTGTGGCATGATTAATTCAGTGGGACTTAGAAACGCAGGGATTGAAAAGGGAAGTCAGGAGATAGCAAAATTTTTATCCGAACACAAAGAAATTCCAATCATTGTCAGTCTGTTTGCCACGAAAATTAAAGAATTTTTATATCTGGTCGAAAAAATAGTTCCTCTTAACCCATCATTTATAGAGCTAAATCTTTCCTGTCCCAACGTGGATGACGAATTCGGGAAATCTCTTGGAATGGAAAAAGGGGCGGCCGGTGAAATTGTTAAATCAGTCAAGAAGATTTCCGGGAAAGTGCCGATTCTGGCTAAACTGTCACCTAACGTAAATGACATTGCCGATATTGCCAGGTCGTGTGAGGAGGCTGGAGTAGACGGAATCGTGGCGATTAATACGGTCGGTCCGGGAATGATCATTGACATCAATAAGAAAAAGCCGGTTTTGGGAGCAAAAAAAGGAGGCGTTTCCGGTCCGGGAATTTTGCCGGTCACTGTCAGATGTGTTTATGAAATTTATGAGGCAGTCAAAATTCCAATCATCGGTATGGGCGGCATAACCAAATGGCAGGATGTAGTTGAAGCGATGATGGCTGGAGCCACACTGGTTGGAGTAGGGACGGCTAGTTATTCTAAAGGTATGAAAGTATATGAGGATCTGAAACTAGGATTACAAGCGTATATGGGAAAAGAAGGCATTAAGAATCTCAAAGAATTAGTTGGAGCAGGGCACAAAAATTAATTTTGCTATGAGCTGGATTATTTACTCATTTATCGCAATTGGAGTTATCGGAATTTCAGATCTTTTTAGAAAATTAGCATCTCATTTACAGGACCCTTTTTTTACCAATCTTGTATTTCAAATAGCATCAGTAACTACCGCAGTTATTTTATTTCTATTATTTAGCAGGAAAATAGAAGATAATCCGCGTGACATCATCTATGCAGTTCTGGGCGGAATGAGCATTTCACTATTTTCTCTGATTTCATTTAAAGCTCTTTCTACCGGGCCAGGAGTATCTGTGGTCATACCGGTTCTAAGAATCGGAGGTATTGCATTAGTTGTTGTTCTCGGAATATTTTTACTGAAGGAAAAATTAACTCTCCAAACGATTCTTGGTCTCCTTTTTTCTGCAATCGGAATTTATTTATTGTATTCCAACAAATAAATATATATTATTTGTTAGCGGCCGCGAATGAATTAATATATATTCATAAAAGAATAAGATGTATTTTAGATCTAAACTAGACAATATAGTAAAAAAGAATAACAGCCTCCTTTGCGTAGGACTGGATAGTGATATCGATAAACTTCCAATATCTATCCGTAATGGTGAGCACCCCCAGTCAACTTTCAACAGAGCGATTATCGAAGCGACACACGATCTGGTATGTGCCTTTAAACCTAATACGGCCTTTTACGAATCAAGAGGAAAAGCAGGTATAGAAGCGCTAAAAACGACCTGCGATTTTTTAAAAGAAACCTACCCGGATATTATAATTATTCTTGATGCTAAACGGGCAGATATTGGGAATACCAACGAAGGATATGTGCAGTTTGCCTTTGACTATTTAGGAGCAGATGCCATAACACTTCATCCATATTTGGGAAAAGAAGCATTAAAACCATTTTTGGATAGGAAAGATAAAGGATTTTTCATTCTTTGCCGAACGTCTAATCCGGGAGCAGGGGAGTTTCAAGACTTGCTGCTAAGCAAGTCGCAGCCCTCCGACTCGGCCTTCGCAGCCGCTTCGGCGAAGGAGGGCACACCACTCTACCAAATAGTAGCAGAACACGTAGTTCAAGACTGGAATTACAACGGAAACTGCGGATTGGTTGTGGGAGCTACCTACCCTAACGAACTAGAGATTGTGCGACGTATTGCAAAAGATCTACCGCTATTGATTCCAGGAATTGGCGCTCAAGGCGGAGACACGGAAAAAACCGTAAAAGCCGGAGTTGACAATGATGGTCAAAATACCATCATAAATTCTTCCCGCGGCATAATTTTCGCTTCAGAAGGTGAAAATTTTGCAGAAAAATCAAGAGTTGAAGCGGAAAAATTAAGAGACGATATAAATAAATTCAGATAGAGCATTTAATCAGAATTTTTCCGAAGGCTTTCTGTTGATCGAATTTATATAATGCTTCCTTTGTCTTCTCTAGAGGATATATAGAATCAATAACCGGTTTAATGGTATCTTTCTGCAACAGTTTTATAACTTCTCTCAGATCATTAACTGTTCCTCCATATGACCCAAGAATGTTGGTTTGCCTGGAAAAAGCGCTTGCCAAATTTACCGATCCCGGATCGTCAAGGGTAGTTGAACAGAAAACCATCGTCCCGTTTTTAGCAAGCAACTCAATACCTTTTGACCAGACGTTTCCGCCCATGATGTCTATGACATAATCAACTCCGTTGGATGAAATATTTTTTACCTCGTTTATTAAATTATTGGTTTTTACCACTTCATCGGTCCCTAATTCTTTTAATTTTTTGACTTTTGAGTTATGGTTTGTGGCACAAATAACTTTACATTTTCGCTCTTTCAAAAGTTGTGCCGCAGATGTTCCGACTCCTCCTGTTGCGCCCGTAACTAAGACAGTCGCGTGATTTTTTATATTGGCGCGTTTAATCATGTGATAGGCGGTTATTGTAGATAAAACGGATGCAGAAACTAATTTGGAAGATAAATAGGAGGGTATTTTTACGAGATTTTTGACCGGTACGGAAACAAATTCTGCAAACCCTCCCCATCTTGTCCGTCCGAAGGTGCCTCCGTTATCACAGATATTTTCGTTTCCCCTCCTACACTGCTCACATTTTCCGCAGAAAGTCCAAGGATAAACCGCTACCCGATCGCCAATTTTAAAGTTTCGATCTTTTGAATTTATTTTAACAATTATTCCTATAAATTCAGACCCAAGAATATGGGGAAAAGTTTTCGGTCCCAGACGTTTGCCTTCGATTATCAGGAGGTCAAGATGATTGAGGCCGCAATACTCAACTTTTATCAACATCTCATTATTGTCTGGCTCGGGAATTGGAATATCCGTATAACGTAAATTGTTTAGACTTCCTATTTTGTCCAAAACTACTGCTTTCATAATTGAATTTATCTATTAGTTGTATATAATATCATATATGACAAGTGATGATGTTTTGGCAATATTTAAAAAAACCGGCGGCTATATTACCGGTAGTCACATCGTTTATACTTCCGGGAAACACGGCGAGGCATATCTGAATAAAGATGCCATTTACCCGCACGTAGCGGAAATTTCGGCAATCTGTGAAGAAATAGCCAAACGATTTCAGGATAAAAATATTGATGTGGTGGCAGCTCCGGCTTTGGGAGGAATTATTTTGTCCCAATGGACGGCTTACCACCTGTCAAATATTACTAAAAGGGAAATCCTGGGAGTTTATACCGAGAAAACTCCTGACAAGAATCAAATATTTACCCGCGGATATGATGCTTTGGTGAAGGGTAAGAGAGTTTTGATAGTTGAGGATATTACAACAACCGGCGGATCGGTAATCAAAGTAATAAATAGCGTTAAAAATGCCGGTGGTGAAATTATAGCCGTGTGCGTTTTGGTAAATCGCGACCCGGTAAATATTAATTCTCAATCAATCGGAGCCCCATTTTATCCTCTGGCAGAGGTAAAAATGCAAGCTTGGATCGAGTCGGATTGTCCGTTATGTCAAAAAGGAGTACCAATAAATACCACAGTGGGTAAGGGAAGAGAATATTTTAAAAAAACTGCCTCTTGAAAATATAGGGTACAATTTGTTATCCTAAAACATGCCACTCAAATATATATTCGTTTCAGGCGGGGTAATTTCAGGCCTTGGAAAGGGCATTTCTTCGGGTTCAATTGCATTTCTCCTTCAGTCAGCCGGATTTCGAGTAACTCTGGTAAAATGTGAAAATTATCTCAATATTGATGCCGGTACAATTAATCCCATAGAGCACGGAGATCCTTTCCTGTGTGAAGACGGAACAGAAGCTGATATGGATATCGGCACCTACGAAAAGTTTTTGGACAAGAATATGCACAGGCATAATTTTGTGACCATGGGTCAGGTTTATAAGACCGTAATAGACCGAGAGAGAAGGTTTGAGTACAACGGAGAAGATGTTGAAGCCATTCCTCATATAACCAATGAAATTACCGACAGGATTAACAAGGCGGCAGAAACAGATCGCGCTCAGATTGTGATTGTTGAGTTGGGTGGAACGGTAGGAGAATATCAAAATCTTTTCTATTATGAAGCGGCAAGAATTTTAACTTTAAAACGCCCCAAAGATGTTATCCATGTACACGTCAGTTATTTGCCTACTCCTTCACACTTAGGTGAACCTAAAACTAAACCTACACAGCAGTCTGTAAGAGCCTTGAATTCGGCAGGTATTCAGCCTGATTTTATTGTAGCAAGAAGCGAAAAGCCTCTGGACAAAAGGCGGCGCGACCGTTTTTCTCTTTTCTGCAATATGCGGCCGGAGGATATTATCTCAAGTCCTGACGCCGAGACAGTTTATGAAGTACCGTTACAGTTTCATGCGCAGGGATTGTTGCAGAAAATCTGCCAGAAACTTTCCCTAAGTTATAAAGATCCTGATCTTGGGAAATGGGAACTACTTATCGGAAAAATAAAAGCCAAAAAGGACAGGAAGATTACTATCGCAATAGTAGGTAAGTATTTTGCCACCGGCGAATATCAGCTCCGCGATTCTTATGCGGCTTTGATGGATGCAATCGACCACGCCTCGTGGGCGTTAGGTGTGAAAGTAAATACTAACTGGATTGATGCTGAGAAAGTAGAAAAAGAGGGAATTGAAAAATATGTGGATCAAAATATAAACGGACTTATTGTTCCAATTGGTTGGGGAGAAAGAGGTGCTGAAGGAATGATTAAGGCTGCCGGTTGGGCCCGTAACAATAAAGTACCATACTTAGGGCTTTGCTATGGAATGCAGCTTGCCGTGATTTCTTTTGCGCGAGATATTTTAGGCTGGCGCGATGCAAATACTACTGAGAATGATAAAAAGACTACTCATCCGGTGATTCATCTGATGCCGGCGCAAAAACAGTTTATGGAGAGGCGATCTTACGGCGGAACGATGCGTCTGGGGGCTTGGAAGGCAATTGTAAAAAAAGATACGATTGCCTGGGGATCTTATGAAAAATACAATCAATTTATCGATAAATCAAAAGGGCTAACTTCCGAACGTCACCGACACAGGTACGAATTCAATGATGCCTATGCTAAAAATTTTGATAATAAAGGCCTTATTATTGCAGCGCGTAGCGTAGTTGAAAACCTGGTTGAAATAGTAGAACTGCCTAAATCAGTCCATCCGTTTTATTTAGGAACCCAGGGTCATCCCGAATATAAGAGCCGTCCGCTATCCCCGCATCCCATTTTTCTGGAGTTTCTTGAAGCTTGTATTAATAAGAAATAACAAATAGTTAATGATTAGCAGAATCGAAATAAGAAGTAGAGTATTTGATGCCAGGGCAGAGGTAAGGAAAAGAAAATTTCTGGATTCGGGATTTGCTGGGAAATTAAAAGATATTTATATTGTTGACGTTTATACTCTTGAGAAAAAATTATCTCCAATTCAATTAAATAAAATTGCCTCAATGTTTTGTAATCCTGTTACGCAGGAAGTTTCTATCTTAGATCCTAAGTCCAAACGCAAATCCAAGGATAATAAATTCTCTTGGGCGATTGAAATCGGATATCTTCCTGGTGTGACGGATAATATTGCCGCAACAGCAAAAGAAAGCATAGTAGATTTGTTGAAAGTGAAATTTTTACCTAAAGAAGGTGTTTATACCTCCCAGATTACCTTTATAGACGGCGATCTAATAAGTAGTGATGCCGAGCAAATTGCCGAAAGCCTGTATAACCCGATAATCCAACGCTGCCATATTAAAAATTACCAGGAATATATTAGAGGCAACGGTATGGATTTTGTGGTACCCAAGGTCAAATTAAGCCAAATACCGGAAATTGTGAAGGTAAATCTTGATGTTTCCGACGGGGAATTAATTAAGATTGGCAAAGAAGGGATAGCTAATAATGATGGTACAAGACGCGGACCATTGGCGTTAAGTCTGTCGTTTATGAAGGCGATCCAAACGCATTTTAAAAAACTGGGGCGGAAACCGACTGACATTGAACTGGAGTCAATTGCCCAAACCTGGTCTGAACACTGCAAACATACCATTTTTGCCGATCCGATTGATGAAATCAGGCAGGGTTTGTTTAAGAAATATATTAAAGGCGCCACAGATGAAATAAGGAAAAAAAAGTCGGCCAAAGGCCGATCCGCCTCGGGTGGAGATTTTTGCGTTTCGGTTTTTAAAGACAATTCAGGCGCAATTGAATTTGATGATGATTATCTTATCACCCATAAAGTCGAGACACACAACAGTCCCTCGGCGCTGGATCCATTCGGAGGCTCAATTACGGGAATAGTCGGGGTTAACCGCGATACGATCGGTTTTGGCCTGGGAGCAAAACCAGTTGCCAATTTTTATGGATTTTGTTTTGCCGATCACAGAGTAGATATGCCTCTTTATAAAGGAGCCAATTATACCCAAAAAATGCTATCCAGTAGGCGGATTATGGATGGTGTTATAGAAGGCGTTAACGCCGGTGGTAACCAATCGGGCATTCCTACCCCTTCTGGATTTGTCTATTTTGACGAAAGGTATCGGGGAAAACCATTGGTATTTGTAGGGACGGTAGGTCTAATCCCTAAAAAAATTAAAGGTAAGTCTTCATATACAAAAAAAGCTAGAAACAGAGATTATATAGTTATGATCGGAGGGAGAGTCGGAAAGGACGGTATTCATGGTGCTACTTTTTCGTCAGAAGCAATGGATAGCGGAAGTCCATCTACCGCAGTCCAAATAGGAGACCCGATTACCCAAAAAAAATTATCAGACGCCATCGTAAAAGAAGCAAGGGAGATGGATTTATACCACAGTATTACCGATAACGGCGCCGGAGGACTTTCCTGTTCTGTTGCCGAAATGGCCAAGGAGTCAGGCGGTTGTATTGTTGATTTAGACAAAGTTCCTTTAAAGTATCCGGGGCTTGAACCCTGGGAAATTTGGGTGTCTGAATCCCAAGAACGGATGACTTTGGCAATACCAAAGAAAAATTGGAAGAAATTCGAAGATCTTATGAAACGCCGGGGCGTAGAAGCTAATGTAATTGGTAAGTTTACCGATTCTAAAAAGTGTCAGATTTACTTTCGAGGACAGAAGATAATGGATTTAGGCATGGATTTCCTCCATTACGGTTTACCGCAAAGAAATCTTACATCTTCATATACAAAAGCTATAAATGACGAGCCAGGATTTACCGAAGAAAAAAATCTTAACCGACAATTTACAGAAATGCTTTCAAGATTGAATTTAGGAAGTTTTGCCTTCATTTCCCAGCAATATGATCACATGGTGCAATCTAGCCTTATACTAGGCCCATTACAGGGAAGGGGCAGAGTTAATGCGGAAGTGACAGTCTTAAAGCCGGTATTAAATTCCAACCGTGGAATTGTTATGTCTTACGGCTTATATCCTTCCTATAGCGATATTAATACTTATCACATGGCTGCTTCATCCATTGATACCGCCATAAGAAATGCCGTAAGCGTGGGGGTTGATCCAAACGCAATTGCACTTTTGGACAACTTCTGCTGGTGCAGTTCTGATGATCCCGAAAGACTTGGTCAGTTAAAGCGTGCCGCTAAGGCCTGTTATGATCTCTCTACCGTTTTTGAAACACCTTTTATTTCCGGGAAAGACAGCATGTTCAATGATTTTAAGGGATACGATCGTAGTGGAAAATCCATAAAAATTTCCATACCCCCTACCCTTCTTATTTCTTCACTCGGTGTAGTTGACGATATCACAAAGGTGGTTTCCCTGGACGTCAAATTCCCGGGCGATTTAGTATACATATTGGGCGATACTTACATGGAGCTGGGAGGAAGCGAATATTTCTCCTTAATTTCTGAAAAACAAAGGAATAATTCTATCGGAAATAATGTTCCAAAAGTAAACCCCAGGAAAAACAAAAAACTTTACACTGATTTTTATAAGAGTATAAAAAAACAATTAATCTCATCAAGTATAAGTATTAATCGGGGAGGTTTAGGAATTGCTTTAGCAAAAATGGCAATTGGCGGAGAATTAGGACTCGATATAAGGTTAAATAATTTGCCGGGTTTGGTAAGACGGAATGATTTTGCTCTGTTTTCAGAAAGTCAGGGAAGAATAGTCGTAACCGTACTTCCTAAAAATAAAAATATTTTTGAAAAGTTGATGCGCGGAAACAGTTTTGCCTTGATTGGAAAAGTAATTAAAGAGCCAAAAATGATTATCCGGGGATTAAAAGGTGGCGAAATTATTAATACCGGTCTTAAAAAAATTCAAGATGCCTATACTTCAACTTTTAAAGGATATTAAACTATGAAACCTAAAGCTCTGGTATTTTCAGGATACGGATTAAACTGCGAGGAAGAAACAAAGTACGGATTTGAATTGGCAGGCGGAACTGCCGATATCATCCATATTAATGATTTGATTGGCGGAAGAGTTAAACTTTCTGATTATCAGATATTAGCCGTTCCCGGCGGTTTTTCTTATGGGGACGATACCGGATCAGGCAATGCCTATGCCAACAAGTTGAGAAACCACCTATGGCAGGATTTTTTAAGATTTATAAAGCAGGATAAGCTGATAATCGGGATTTGTAACGGATTCCAGATACTGGTAAATTTAGGGCTCCTTCCGGCACTCAATAAAGATTATGGCAGGAGAACTGTGGCTTTGATGCCTAATGATTCGGCCCGTTATACAGTAAGATTTGTCGATTTAAAAGTGGAAAACAACAAGTCTCCCTGGGTCAAGGGGATAGATACCCTTTCAATACCGATTGCCCATGGAGAAGGAAAATTTTATGCAGATAAAGAAATACTGAGAGAGTTGAACAAGAAAAAGTTGGTTGCCTTCCGTTATTTTAACGGTCAGGCATGCAAATACCAAAATTTTGAGGCGAATCCCAATGGATCGCTTGAGGATATTGCAGGTGTAACTGATGAAACAGGGAGAATTTTAGGCCTGATGCCCCACCCTGAACGCGCGCTTTTTTTTACCCAGATGCCTAACTGGCCTCTTTTGGCAAATCAATACAGACGTCTTGGGAAGAAGATTCCGCAAGAAGCTCCGGGGCTCAAAATTTTCAGAAACGCCGTCAATTATTTCCAGTAGGTAATTATTCAGATAGAACCTTGTCAATAATATCTGCAGCTATTCTTCTTGGCGCATATTTTTGCAATGACTCATCTCCAAGTCTGATTCTGTAGAAAATCGCTCCCCGGACAAAATTACTTAATTCTGCCATACCCAAAGCTAATAATCGGTTATCGGGCTCATTCATTTCAGAAAAAAAGTGGCTTTTGATTTTTTCATCCTTAAAAATCTCTTCCGCTTGAGGTTTGACTTTTCCCATAACACCTTTTACAAAAGCGACGACCTGATCTCTCAAAGAATCTTCACCCTTTAATTTTGTTTTTAGACCGACATTGTCAAAATGATGAGTATTCAAAGGCGAAAAAACGTTTCCGGTTACAGAATGATTTACAATATACTTATTCCACTCATCTATCACCAAATCGCGGTTTTCGTCTTTTGTAAAAAGAGCTTCAATAAACCTTCCAAAAGCTGTCTTACCGATAGGATTATCAAGAGTTTCTTGGACAATATCTCTTAATATAAGGTCTTCTGTTGTAAATCCATCACTATCACGTACTATTTTACCATCTTCATTTAAGAGTGTTGCCTTTGCTATAGGTTTAATCCCGTCATAGTCCAGCAGACTTGCTGCTATTATATTTTGACGTTCCGCTACCGGTACATTGGCAAGGTCAATTATTAAGACACCACTTTGATGACCTCTTACATGTGCTGCTATCTCCCCAGGCCTTTTTCCAAAAAACTGAGTAGCAGTACAGTTTACAGATGGTAATGCTCCTATTTTTTCCCGTAGCTCCGGACTGGGGAAAGATAACCCATGCGGCGAGGATTCGTTCGGTAATGGACCACCACCTGGTCCAGGTCCTGCGGTATTAAAGTTTAATTCAAGTCGTGCCATAATTATTAATAATCCAATAAATATTTCAACACAGGAGATTATACTAAATGTAATAACATAGTCAAATTTATGTACCTATTGATTTTTATCTTAAAAATTAGTACAACCATAATGTAATGTTGACTTCACGTCAAATAAATAAAGTAAGAACAGAGGTTTTAAATACTGTTGATTTATCATTCCTGGGTCCTAAACATCAGGGTAAAGTCAGGGATTATTATCTTCATAAGGGCAGGAGAATTCTCATAACAACTGATAGAATATCCGCTTTTGACAGGGTTTTGGGTTTTATCCCCTATAAAGGACAAGTTTTAAATCAACTATCTTCTTTTTGGTTTAGTAAAACTGCTGACATTGTTGATAATCACCTTATCAGTATTCCTCATCCTAACGTAGCAATAGTGAAAGACGCCAAACCGTATCCCGTTGAGATGGTTGTCCGAGGATATATTACGGGAGTAACTACGACCTCCATCTGGTATTCCTATGAAAAAGGAGAAAGGGTAATTTACGGAATTAAGTTTCCGCAAGGTTTGCGAAAAAACCAGAAATTAAAAACACCGATTATAACGCCAACTACCAAAGCGGAACATGGGCTTCACGACGAAAGGTTGACCCACGAGGAAATACTTAAAAAAAAGCTGATCAGTCCTACGGTCTTAAAACAGATGGAAAAAGCAGCGCTTGCCCTTTACGAAAGGGGCAATAAGATTTGTAATAAGCGGGGACTGATTCTGGTCGATACCAAATACGAATTCGGCGAGTATAAAGGGAAATTAGTTCTAATAGATGAAATTCATACTCCCGACTCAAGCCGTTATTGGAAAGCAGAAAATTATAGGCAGCGTTTTGAAAAAGGAATGGAACCGGAGAATTTTGATAAAGAATTTTTCAGGATTTGGTATACGACTCATGGTTATCGTGGTGACGGTAAACCACCCGAGATGCCGGTTGATTTACAAATCAAGACGGCTGTGAGATATATAAAAATTTACGAAATGATAACGGGAAAAAAATTCAAACCCGGTAAATATCCGTTAGAGGAAGGAATTAGAAAAGCGCTTAAGAAGTAATTTAATTATGGTTATTATCATACTAGGATCAAAAAGCGATTTGAACTGGGGTAAAGAGATAGGAAAGCATCTTAATAATTTTTGTGTAAGTTACAAGATTCATATTGCCTCCGCCCACAAGACACCAGAACATCTTTTACGGATATTAAAAAAATATGAATCTAGCAATAATCCAATCATTTATATATGCGTTGCAGGAAGGTCCAACGCTTTGGGCGGGTTTGTCGACAGCAATGTTGTGCACCCGGTAATTAATTGTCCACCTTACTCCGAAAAATATGCTGGTCTTGATATTTTATCTAGCCTCAGAATGCCTTCCGGAGTCAGTCCGATGACCGTTCTTGAACCCGATCAGGTAGCTGTTGCCGCTGCCAAAATTTTAGGGTGCAGTGAGGCAAAATACAAAGAGAAAATTTTAGCATTTCATCAGAAATTAAGAAACCAACTGCTCAAGGACGATGAAGAAGTTACTGTCGGTTAGGCAGCTGAAATACAGAGAGTCATTGCATGACCATTGCGGCGTATTCGGGATATATGCCCCGAGTTGTGACGTGGCCAAAATTACCTACTTTGCCCTTCACAGTTTGCAGCATCGGGGACAGGAAAGTGCGGGTATTGCAGTATCTGATGGAAAAAAACTCAGAAGCATACGTAATCTGGGTCTGGTAACCTCGGTCTTTAACGAAAACAATTTAAATAAACTTAAAGGTTTTATCGCCATCGGACATAACCGTTATTCGACAACAGGCGGGAATACTCAGGCAAATGTTCAGCCTGTAATTTTATCGTCTAATCATAAAGTATTCTCCTTGGCACATAATGGTAATATCATTAACTCTTCTGAGCTCAGCCAAAAATTGAAAAATGTCAAACGAAGTTCAACTTCAGATACGGAAGTATTAGCCAAAATCATATCAGTCGCAAGCGGTGAAAAATGGAGCGATAAAATAATCAATGCGGCTCCTCAGCTTATCGGAGCATACAGCATCGTTGCCTGTTCCAAAAAAAGATTGTACGCTTTTCGGGATCCCTGGGGCTTTCGCCCTTTATCTATCGGTAAACTGAATGGGTATTATGCGATTAGCAGTGAAACCTGCGCTTTTGACACGATCGGCGCCACATATATTAGAGATGTTAATCCCGGTGAAATCGTGCAAATAGATAATAGCGGCTTTAAGGTATTAGGTCAGATCGCGCCTCATAATTTAAAATTCTGTCTGTTTGAATACGTATATCTGGCCAGACCTGACAGCATGCTAAACAATGTTTTGGTGCATAGCGTAAGATATAAAAGCGGCGAGATTTTGGCTAGTGAAGCACCGGTAAAAGCCGATCTGGTTTCCGCCATACCCGACTCGGGCACTTCCAGCGCCCTGGGTTTTGCCTCTAAGTCCGGTATACCGTTTGGTGAGGCCTTGATCAAAAACCGTTACATAGGCAGAACTTTTATTCAGCCCGAACAGCATATTAGAGAACAGGGAGTAAAGTTGAAGTTTAACCCGATGAGACAGATAGTCAAAAACAAACGGGTGGTGATTGTCGATGACTCAATTGTGCGTGGTACCACGATGAAAAAAATTGTTGAGGTACTACGTCAATGCGGGGTGAAAGAAATACATCTTCGGATTTGCTCTCCACCGATTCGCTGGCCTTGTTTTTTTGGTGTTGATACTCCAGAGAGAAAACAACTTATCGCCGCAACAAAGACAATAGGTGAAATAAGAAAATATATTGCCGCTGACTCGCTAAAGTACTTAAGCCTTGATGGACTTATTAAATCATCGGCTCAAGAAGCATCAAACCTTTGCACCGCTTGCTTTACCGGGAAATATCCTGTAAAAGTAAATTTAAAGCTTAAGAAAAACGTGTTAGAAAGTAATTGTTAACCCGAACAAATTTTTTTTAAAAATTAGCGCGGGTAAAGGAGGATTTATGAATAATATTAAAAATTTACAAAAAACGGATCCTGAAATTGCCAGATGGATTAGAGAGGAAGATAAGCGTCAAAGTGATGTTCTGGAAATGATACCTTCAGAAAATTATACCTCCGTTGCCGTACGCGAGGCGCTTGGGTCGGTACTGACAAATAAATATTCCGAAGGATACTCAGCGCACCGGTATTATCAGGGAAATCGATATATTGATAAGGTTGAAACGCTTGCTATAGAACGCTGCAAAAAACTCTTTCATGTACCCCATGTTAATGTCCAACCCTACTCTGGATCCCCGGCCAATTCAGCAGTGTACTTTGCCCTGCTTAATCCTGGTGACAAAATCATGGGGTTAAAGCTTTCCGGTGGTGGACATCTTACCCATGGACATCCGGCTGTCACTTTTTCGGGGAAATATTATACATCTGTCCAATTCAACGTCGAACCCAACGGATGGTTAGATATGGATAAAGTAGCATTACTGGCTAAAAAAGAAAAACCAAAAATGCTTATTGTGGGTACGACGGCCTATCCACGTTTTTTTGACTGGAAAAAATGGCGTCAGATTGCCGATAGCATTGGAGCGCTTTTTTTAGCAGATATTGCGCATGTTGCTGGATTGGTTGTTGGTGGGGCATATCCCTCGCCCGTCCCCTACGCTGATGTCGTCATGTTTACAACTCATAAAACGATTCGTGGACCACGGGGAGCAGTCCTTATGGTTACGGATAGAGGCTTTAAGCGAGATCCTGATATGGGTAAAAAGATTGATCGGGCTGTATTTCCGGGACTTTCGGGTGGGCCGCATGACAATGTGACTGCGGCGATGGCTGTTTGTTTCAAGGAGGCAGGTACGGCTGCATTTAAAAAATATGCTAAACAGGTAGTAACAAATGCAAAAACTCTTGCTGGAATACTGAAACAAAATGGACTGAAGTTAACTACCGACGGAACCGATAGTCATCTTATCGTTATTGACCTTCGGCCACAGCGGGTTATTGGCAATATCGTGGCTGAAGCCTTGGAAGTTGCCAATATCGTTGCTAAT